>Ga0164290_1000118_pt1 | contig 293827 bp, 252 predicted proteins | sample Micstemetagenome_FD_108782 | JGI IMG/M metagenome (GOLD analysis project Ga0164290, IMG submission 108782) | Contaminated culture microbial community from soil near Moab, Utah, USA - Microcoleus steenstrupii SON62 (Illumina Assembly) | ecosystem: Environmental > Terrestrial > Soil > Soil crust... | reverse complement strand
CTGTCTGCAATAAGTTGCTCAAACAAGCCTTCGCTATAGCAACTAAAGGAACAACCTATCAAGCAGCCTACAAAAGCTGTTTACACTAAAAATTCTTTTGGCTGTTAACACAGTTCATGTTAGCGGAATACGGACATCTAGTAGGTCAAACCGTATGCTAATTCAATTCCAAAGAATCACTATGCGTTATATCCGCACCTTTTTCTTTGAGTTCCTGCATCATCTGATGCTTTCTAAACTGTACATCATCACCTGTACCAATACAATCTTCGAGCAAGGTTACTTTGTAACCAGATTCAATAGCGTCGAGTGCAGTTTGTTTTACACAATATTCCGCTAAAAAACCGCATAATACCAGCGTCCTGATTTCTTTGCTTCTTATGTATTCTGTAAATTGCTCAGACGAAAAGGCACTATGCTCTGCTTTTGTAATCAACATTGTGTCTTTATCAAGTTCAAAATCTTCGTCAATGGAATGCCCAAATGTACCGGGGATACACATTGATAAGCCTTCTCCAAATTGGTCGGGGCGATAGTCCGATTTAATCACCACGAAAATTGTCTTACTCCGTGGTTTTAAAAGTTTGTTGATGTTTTCCTTTGCTGCTTCTATTTGGGTGATACGTGAGTGCCTTTTTGCATAGTTGCCTTCCGGGCTGGTAAAATCATTTTGCGGGTCTATGATGATAATAACCTGTTTAGACATGCTCATAAGTCTAAGATCTGCAATAGAGCTTCCGCTAACGGTTCAGGTAATTCTGCAGTAGCGGAAGTCCGAGTTTCGTCAGTTTAAATTATTGATAAAGTTCACCAGAATACTGTTGTTTTGTACTTATTCTTCCGCTGCTATTGTAGAAATATTAGGTTAACGGTTGTCATTTGTCTCAAAAACTTAATCTCTATAACTTGTAAGCAACATTATCTAAAAGTTCTTCAAGAATTACCAATGCTTTAGCTTTATCGGTGTTAGACTTAAATTAGAATAAACTGCCGTTTAGAACCGCACTGTTGTTCCTGTTCACACTGTAAAAGAAATAGTAACCCCAGTCCCTTGAATCGATATTTGTAACAAGCACACTGTAATTGTTGATCTCTTTGATTTGAGAAGTGCAGTCACACAACATGCCATCTACTTTTGAAAGTGCCTCGAAGTTTTTCTGCTGGGTTTTTAAATAGTTTTTTGGCGCCTGCCAGAGCTCACCATGTAGGCTTAGAAGAGTAGAATCAACGCTATAATATTGACGGTTAGTATCAATAGGCAGATATAGCATTGAGAAATTATTTCTCCTTTTCTCAATTATCGTCTTTAGTTCCTCTTTTGATAATTTGATAGCTCTTGCTGGAAAGTCTATCCGAACAAAATCACTGACTTGGCCCCGCTGTGCCATTAAAAAAGAACAAGCTAAAAGACAAGTAACAAGCAATCTTAATTTTTTTGAATTCTCGTTTATGTACATAATGATTGAAAACTCTTTGATAACCGCTAAAGTCTTAGCGCTTGCCGATGTACAGGCATTAGCTTTCCGTCTGGTAGGTAAGTTAAATGAAGTTGATTAAAGAACAAAAGCTGAATGATTATTCTTTAACCAGTATCGTGGCAAGTGCCTGTTGTGCGCATTGTCAAAGGCTCTTTGCAATTAATTTGCAGTAATCGTCGTACTGCTTTTTCTGATTTGGCGGATAGCTCAAACGCACTGTTTGGAACACAGGTGTTCCTTTATCTCCGTAAAATTCGATGTTTTTCTTCACCGTCTTTTGGTAAATAAAGTTGCCTTTGGCGTCCACTCCTGAAAAAACAAACCAAGTTGCTTTCTTTACTTGATAGGTGACTTTAATGTTCTCACTTGCAAACGTGAACTCTTGTTCTAATTTGTCTAAGTTTTCAATTGCTAAACGACCGTAGGCCCAAACCTGTGCCTTCTTATCAGCGGAAATAAAAAATGCACCGTCGCCATTTTCCGATTTCTCCTGCAACTGAAGTGACTTCGGATACTTGACACAAAAGTTAAACTTGCCATTGCAATAAGTCTGGTAATCATCACCGCTCTTAAAGGCAAAGCAAATAAGTGAAATGAATATAAGAATAAAGTACTTTGTCATAGACAGAGGCTTTCGGTTGCACACAACAGAATAACGCTTTATGCAGCAGAGATATTCAGATTCCGCTGCTTCATCATTGTTTTGTTCTTAATTAGAGATATTCGGTTTGGTTTTTGTTCGAAAGCCCTGGTTCTTAAAAGGTAGTGTTAGCAGCCCGTTCGTCTACTTCGATCTTAGGTTTGCATTGTATAGCGTTCATACAAGGTAACGACCCGTACTTCTCTCCAGCCTGCAGTGGTATAAAACTGTTTTCGTTTGACGACTTCTATCTTATCCTCTGGAAGAACGGTGACAGCTTCCGGCCGTGTATAACGCTGTTGATCAATGCTCCCGTGATCTTCTTCCAGCAGCAAGGCTGTTTTGTCAGCTGAAAACTGAAAGGTCCTGGCCACACTTTGACTTGGGTAGTGAACTTCTACCAACGGATCATACGCGGAAGGTGCAGCCCCGTTCGCTCCTCCAAAGACCTGTTCAGGCCAAAATTCAATAAAAAAGTTTATTTGCGTGTTTTTTGGCAACCGGATTTCTAGGTTACAGTTGACAAGGTTTGGTAGTTCATCTTTTAAGTTGAAAGATGCTACACCGTCAAAGTTTAAGTCCAGCGGCTGTTCAGCCCTGGAACTTAAAATCTTGTACTTGCCATGAAAACGCTGAAACAAACCATCCCTTTCTTTTTGGGAGACTTCGTGATCAGAGCGCTTGCAAGCACTCAAACCCGAAAGAAAAAGAAAACTAAATAGAATAATATATTTCATAAGCACGAAAATCGGTTTTGATGCTAATGGCGGCTGACAGTTGGATAAACGAATTACCTACCCGGCTTTTCGTAGTCTTTCAAAAGTATGTTTGTTCTTTTAAATCAGCAAGGTAGCCGTTCGTTTTTTAAGTAGTTGAAATAACATAGCACACTGGTTTTGCTAAACTGGCTACCCCAAAAACGAACATCTTACTTGGTAAAATAAAGACCGGGAAAGTGGCGATTAACAAGAAATATTGCGTGTGCTATAGACCAACCTATAAACGCAATAACCCTACCTTATATAGCGCATTCACTGGCTTGTTATCCCAAAACAATTCAAAATCTTCCAGGCCCGCCGCTTCATAATCTTTTTGAATTTCCGGCACAGTCAGTATGCGGAGATTTGTTACACTGAGTTGTGGCAAAATTTGCAACAACCATTCACCTTTCGCAGGTTCTACTTGTATTGTATGGGTATTCTTTCGTGTTTGAAAGCTCAGTGACATCACTTCCCACTGTGCACCTTTTTTTGACTTAACCAACCGTTCTGCCTTAGGCTGTTTGCCGATCCAGATAATTTTAGCATTGGACAAAGAAGAATAAACCGGTTCCTCAATAGCCTTGCGGATGTAATCAGGAGCGATGGTGGTTTTTGGTACTTTAAAATCAAACCATTTCTGCAGCGGAAAATCAAAACAAGCGCCGTGCATGTAATTTAGCAATGACTTCTTTAAACCGTATCCAAAACTTTCATGGTCAGCTCCTGTAGGATCAACATGTTCAACATCATTGTTGGCAAAGGTTCCTACGGCTTCTGTCACTCGCCTCACTTTATATTTTGCTGGTTCCAGCCCTACAGGACTATGGGCGGTCATGGTAAATAAGTGCCAGAAGGCCGATTGAAGAATGCCGGCTTCAAAAAGTTGGCGTACCATTTCCAGCGAGTCAATTGTTTCCTGTGCTGTCTGCGTAGGGAAGCCGTACATCAGGTAAGCATGTACCATAATACCGGCTTCGGTAAAATGCTTGTTTACCCTTGCTACCTGCGCAACCGTAATACCCTTATTGATTAACTGCAGCAGTCGGTCCGAGGCGACTTCCAGTCCTCCGCTTACCGCAATGCAACCTGATTCTTTCAGCAGGATACAAAGATCTCTTGTAAAACTTTTCTCAAAGCGAACGTTGGCCCACCAGGTTACAACCAGCTTACGGCGGATGATTTCTATCGCAACGGATCGCATCATAGCCGGCGGTGCAGCTTCGTCCACAAAATGAAAACCATTGTTGCCGGTTTGGCGAATCAATTCTTCCATGCGGTCAACCAAGAGCGATGCAGCAATTGGTTCGTAATTCCTGATGTAATCAAGCGAGGTATCGCAGAACGTACACTTGCCCCAGTAACATCCATGCGCCATGGTGAGTTTGTTCCAACGTCCGTCACTCCAAAGACTGTGCATCGGGTTGATGACTTCAATGGCGGAAATGTATTGGTCGAGGTAAAAATCGCTGTAATCAGGTGTGCCTACCTGGCCTTGCTTATAATCGGTGCAGGCTGTGTTGTTGATATAGGCAACTTCATTGTTTATCAGCGTAAAGGTTCGTTTTAATTCAGCTAGCTCTCGTTTTCCGTCCACATGTTCAATCAGTAATTCCAAAGGTGCTTCACCATCATCCAGGGTGATGTAATGATAGAATTCAAATACTCTCGGGTCGCTGAGCGAACGGAGCTCCGTATTGGCGAAGCCGCCACCCATTGCCACTTTTACGTCGGGGTAGTGTTGACGTATCCATTGTGCGCATCGGAGAGACGTATACAAGTTTCCCGGAAATGGAACCGAAAAACACACAAGCTTCGGTTCCACTGCCGCCATTTTATTGCGGAGGATTTCAATGAGGATATGATCAAGATATGTGTATTCTTTTTGCAACAACCCGTATAGTTCGTCAAATGAGTTTGCTGATCTTCCCAGCCGTTCGGCATAGCGGCTAAAGCCGAAATGTTCGTCGATAGTTCCTTTGATTAAATCGCTAAGGTCCTCCAGGTACAAGGTTGCCAGGTGCTTTGCCTTGTCCTGTGTGCCCATGTTGCCAAAGGCCCATTGCAGGTCATCCAGCTGGGCAAAACGTTCGGCTTCAGGCAGAAAATCACGTTTACAAATACGATGTGCCAGCGTTGGTTGGCCACCCTGCAGGAAAAGGATTACATCATCAATGGTGGAAATATATTCGTCTTTTAAAGCGAGAATTCTTTCTTCATTTAAAGAAAATTCCCTCCTATTTTTTTCAATATCTGCAAACAGCTTCTCCAGGCCTTTTCTGCAGAACAGCGCAAGGGTTACCTCAATACCAAGGTCCGCCTGGTAAGACCGGATGCCTTTTGTATTCAAGAAGCCTTTTAGATACGCCGTAGCCGGGTAAGGCGTATTCAGCTGCGTAAAAGGTGGTGTAATTAAAAAAACGGGTGCCTTCAAAAGCCTGTATTAAACGGCAAAAGTATTGTCATTAGAGGGAAAGTGGGTTGTCGATATTCCTATGGTTGCGTTAACTATTGGGAATACCATACATCAAAAAGACTGAAAAGTGAGGCCGGAATCCGTCTCCTACAGTTTTATCAATTGTACGGTCTGATTGATCTTCTGTAGCGTGGTTTGGAGACGGGTGCAATTTGTGTCGGTAATGAAGATTTGCGTCTCCTTATCGCTGCAAACCTGCGCTAAGAGGTTTGTAATCCTTTCCTCGTCAAGTTTCTCGAACACATCGTCCAGCAAAAGAAGAGGAGAGAAGCCTTTTTCTTTTTTCAGGATTTCCATCTCTGCCAGTTTCAGCGCAAACAATAGGCTTTTTCGCTGGCCTTGAGAGGCGATGCTCTTGAACGTTTGGCCGCCAAGGTTAAACACAAGATCGTCGCGGTGAACGCCGGCGCTGGTGCGTTGCACAATGGTATCTTTCTGGCGAGTAATTCGCAGCAGTTCGCCCAGAGAAGCTGTATGTAATTCGGAGTCGTAAACCAGGTTTATATGTTCCGGCTGCTGGCTGATTTCCTCGTATTTTTTCTGGGCAATCGGCAAGAAGGTAGCAAGGAAATCCCGCCGTTTAGCAAATACAATATCACCCTCTTTTGTTAATTGCTCGTCCAAAATATCCAGCACTGAAAAGTCCCGGCCATAACCATCGTTCAGCGAACGAAGGAACGAATTGCGTTGCTGCAGAATTTTGGTGTAATTGATCAAAGCCTGTAAATATGTATGATCAAGTTGTGAAAGGATCGTATCGACAAATTTTCGCCTTTCTTCGCTACCACCGATAATCAATTCCACATCATCCGGCGCAATCACCACGCAAGGGTAGCGGCCTATGTGTTTTGAAAATTTGGCATAGAGCTCGTCGTTCAACGAGAACTCCTTGCGACCCGTTTCCCGCAGAATGCAAACGGCTTTTTCATCTTTTCCGTTCAAGCTAAAATGACCTTCCAATCGAAATCCAAGGCTACCATGGTTTACATTGGCGGCATCGGACCGCGAAAAATAGCTCTTTGTAAAGCAGAGGTAATGAATAGCGTCAAGCAGGTTGGTCTTCCCAACGCCGTTTCTCCCACATATTCCAACCACCCTTTCCGTAAACTCGTAAGACTGAAAGAAATAGTTTTTGAACTGGATGATTGATATCGATTTTACCTGCAGCGTCAAGATTAATTTTAAAAAAATTAGAATTGAGAATGCCCGAAGTTAGTCGGATAGCGAAAGAAATGCGTAGGATGAACAGCTGAAACCCTTGCCTTGTTCAACTATTGTTGGAAGCTGAAGGTTTTACTTCTTCCTAATTTCTTACCCGTACTTCTTATTTCGTACCTCACGAATTAATTCCACTCTCCCCAATCCACCTTCACCTCAATATCAGGATGAATGCTGTGCTGCACCGGGCAGGTATTTCCGGTGTGCTTTAGAATTTGTTTTTGCTTGTCATCAATGCTTCGCAGCTCCTCCGGAAAATGAAAAAATAAGTTAATGCCCCCTACACGGCGCGGCTCTGCCTTCATGATCTTCTCCACTTCCACCTTTACACCGTTTAGGTCAAAACCCATCGTCCGGGCTTTGATACCCATCACGGTAACCATACAGGTGGCAAGGGAGGTAGCCATCAGGTCCGTTGGTGAAAAACGTTCACCTTTGCCATTGTTATCAACCGGTGCATCGGTTTCAACTGAATTGTTCGATTGCAGGTGCGTGCAGGTCGTACGCAGGTCGCCTTCATAAACCACGGTTGACGTCATACTTTTTTGCCTAAATTTACGTTTGAACCATATATCTCTATTTGCGTGAAAAAATTTATCCTGTTTTCGTTATTAGCGGTTATAAGTTTCAGTGCATTTTCTCAACAAGACAGTACCGGAAGAAAGATCTCCAAAAGTGAACAAAAAAGGCTTGAACAAAAGCGCCGTCAGGCTCAGGCCAAGGACCAGGAAGAAGGCGTGTTGTTTTTCTCCCGTCATGTAGCAGGCGGCGTACAACTGCGGACCAATGGTTACGGTGCCTTTGTTGAAATTGGCCGTGCCCGCTCCCCGCGATTCACGAACCTTTTCCTGCTGGAGATAACCGAAATCAAGCACCCGAAAGAAGAAAAAGCAATGGGCGATGGTTTCTTCTCCAATTCCTTCGTGTTTGGCAAAATCAATAATTTCTACCAGGCCAAGCTTGGTTTCGGACAACAATATGTCTTTGGACAAAAAGGTAACAAGAACGGAGTAGCCGTTTTAGGAACCGTTCACGGCGGCCTTTCTGCTGGTTTGTTGAAACCGTATTACGTACAGGTCGACAACCGCGACGTTAAATACGATTCCAAAGACAGCCTTTTATTCCTCAGCCAAAGCGAAATCCGCGGTGGCTCCGGCTTTACAAAAGGCTGGGACGAACTGAAATTTAAACCAGGCGTTTTCCTGAAAACCGCCCTGCGCTTCGATTTCGGTCGTTACAACGAAAGCATACAGGCACTTGAAATTGGCGTGAGCGCCGATTACTACTTCTCCAAGATTCCGCAGATGGTTTATGCCGAACAGAGGCAGCTCTTCATCCAGGGACACATTGCCTATGTGTTTGGCAAACGGAAGTAGCCAGGAAGGTTGAGAAATTAACCATCAAGTTCAGCGATTATTTAGGAAATTTGCCGGATTATGTGGCCAGCTTCAGTGCTACTATTGAGCACCGGTTGCGTCGCACCCTTCAGGGTTCTGAACTTAATTCGGCTGAAGGGATATCCAGAAAAAGAAGACGAATGATTGAACTACCAATCGCCTCCAGTGAGCCTAAACGCACCAAACCAGATTGGTTGCGGGTGAAACTTCCCATCGGCGAAAGCTATAAAAACGTACGCAACTTAGTTGATACCCATAAGCTCCATACCATTTGTGAGAGCGGCAACTGTCCTAACATGGGCGAATGCTGGGGGGCAGGAACTGCCACCTTTATGATTCTTGGCAATGTTTGCACCCGTAGCTGTGGCTTTTGCGCGGTGGCTACCGGTAGACCCGATGCGGTTGACTGGGACGAGCCACAACGTGTGGCGGAAGCCATTCATTTAATGAAAGTCAAGCATGCAGTTATCACTTCTGTCGATCGCGATGAGCTGAAGGATGGTGGTTCTATCATCTGGCATAACACTATCAAGGCGGTGAAGTTATTGAACCCTGATACTACCTTGGAAACCCTCATTCCTGACTTTAAAGGCAAGAAGGAAGACATCCAGCGGGTGATTGATGCAGCGCCGGAAGTTGTATCGCACAATATTGAAACCGTTGAACGCCTCACTCGCCAGGTTCGCATCCAGGCGAAGTACTGGCGCAGCATGGAAGTCATTTCAACACTCAAGCAAGGAGGCATGCGCACCAAAAGCGGCGTGATGCTGGGTTTGGGCGAGACAAAGGAAGAAGTGATTCAAACTCTTAAGGATTTGGCGGCAGCCGGTTGTGACGTAGTAACCTTAGGTCAGTACCTGCAACCAACCAAAAAGCATTTGCCGGTTCAGCGTTTTGTTCATCCCGATGAATTTGCGGAGTACCGCGAAATAGGCTACAGACTTGGATTAGACTATGTCGAAAGCGGTCCGTTGGTTCGTTCTTCGTACCATAGCGAACGCCATGTTTTCCCCGGCCTTGGAAGAAAGGAGTGGGAAATGCAGCAAAGCCTTATGGTAGGTTGATTTTGGTTGAGCCAGTTTGTTCTTCAATCCTAATTTTCCGAATTCGGTAAGTCGCAAAGAATGGCGATAAAGTTGGTGGTACACGGTGCTGTCATGTACCATAATGTCCTCTTTTCTATATGCAATGAAAATCGTCCTTACGTGTCGTTGGCAAATACCTACCTTGCTTCCAGATAAGTACTAAATTTAGCCAGTGAACTTTCTGCGCAAAACAGCTCTGTTAATCATCCTCACTCTTTGTTGCAGTTTTTCTTATGGGCAATATATCCTGAATGGGTCAGCCCAGAAAAACTCCTGCAATTGCTATACGCTGACGCAGCCTGCACAATTTCAAAGCGGCAGCGTATGGAACAGCAATAAGATCAATCTGAATAATGCATTTGATTTTTGGTTCAACGTGTTTTTAGGTTGTAATGATAATGGCGCTGATGGCATTGTTTTCATTCTTCAGCCAATCAGTACAAGTGTGGGCAGTAGCGGCGAAGGAATGGGTTTTGGTGGTGTTTTGCCTTCGATAGGCATTGCGCTGGATACTTATTCAAACCCCAATCAAAATGATCCGATCTATGATCACATCAGCATACAGGCAAATGGTATTACCAACCATGCGAACGACCTAGCCGGACCTGTCCCGATTTCTACTACATCAAACAATGTCGAAGATTGCCAATGGCACAAACTACGCATCACTTGGGACCCGACTACCAAATGGCTGCGCACTTATTTCGACGGAATATTAAGGGTGGAGCGGCAGGTTGACCTGATTCCAACCATCTTTAATAATGACCCGATGGTTTACTGGGGCTTTACGGGTGCCACCGGCGGACAGGTAAATCTTCAGCAGTTTTGCACGGCTTTGGATCCGATCTTTCAATCCAATTTTACGAATAACGCCGGTTGTGAAGGTGTACCCATTGCGTTTACAAATAATTCAGAATCGTTTGCTCCTATTACTAATTACAACTGGGATTTTGGCGACGGCAACACAAGCACACAACAAAACCCACCACCGCATCTTTATAGCAGGCCGGGTGAATACAAAGTGACGTTGAAGATCCGAGGACAAGACGGCTGCGAACGTGATACGTTCAGGATGATCAGGGTCGGTTCCAGCCCCGCAGTCAGTCTACAGGTTTTTGACACGTGTTCAAAAATGCCGCCGCGAGTTATAACGCAAAGTCCGGCAAATGCTACGGGTATCACTTACCAATGGCAATTGGATGGTACCAGCACTTCCGGGACGCAGCCTCCAAATCTTTCGCAGTTAGCTGATGGTCTTCACCAATTACAGGTTACAGCCACTTCGGATTTTGGTTGCGGGCAACCTGTGTCCAGCCAGGCCAATTTTTCAATCTTACCCTTGCCGGCCATCCAGGTTGATGCAGATGATGGTTGCGTCAATGAAACAATTTCACTGAATGGTTTACAAACGGATCCTGCGACAACTGTTCTGCAATGGAATTGGCTGATAGGGGAAAGGACATCACTTACAGGGCAGAATGTTCAAACTAGCTTTGAACAAGCTGGGACATACCCGGTTAAATTGTGGGCTGTTGGTGACAATGGCTGTGCGTCCGATACAGTCACCGGAGAGGTAAAAGTTGTAAAGGCAAGTCTTGTGGCTAATGATACAACCGTTATGCAAAATTTGCCCGCACAATTAAACGTCATTGCCAATGGTTCAGTACAATGGTCCCCGGCAGTGGGCTTAAACGATCCAACCAGTGCATCTCCAATTGCAACGCTTCCTAGTGATCAAGAATATACCGTGTCGGTTATTACACCGGAAGGTTGTACAACCGAAAAAGATATCCGGGTCAAAGTTTTCAAAGGCCCGACTATTTATGTACCATCGGCATTTACACCAAATGGTGACGGAAAAAATGAGATTCTTTTACCAGTGTATGTTGGCATAAAACAGTTGAAGCAGTTTGCAGTCTTCAACAGGTGGGGGCAAAAGGTCTTCAGCACAAATAACACGGGAAAGGGGTGGAATGGAAACAGCTTGCCGGGTACTTACGTGTGGGTAGTTGAAGCGGTCAATTACCTTGGTCAGTCAATGCAATTGAAAGGAACGGTTACCCTGATCCGGTAAAAAATGTAATTTCAGATATGGGCACCCTGCAAAAAATACTACCTCATTATACCAAAGACGATCGCCAGCATTGGGCGGGAAAGTGGGAGTTGATTGAGGGCTAACCTATCGCTATGAACTAATGGCAATTCTAGAACACCAATGCGTAGCTGCAAACTTCGTATGGAACTTATCCTACAAAAGATCGAAGCGTTTGAACTCAAATATGGAGCTTATCATTTTAAGGAAGGTGAAGGAAATCATTTTTTTAGCTTAGAAGATGACTGCGAGATTGCTCCCGATTTTTCTTCTATTTTCGAAGCCTGATGAAATACTTTCTGATCCTTTCTTTTCAGCTTTTTACATTAGCTGCTTCTTCGCAAATCCGATGGAAAAATGTCGATTCAGCGTTTGGGCCATTGCCAGCTTCCGTTCACGTATTTTTTACAGACCAGCAAATTGATACGGCGAAATTCAGAGCTTATTATGTGGTAGCAGACTTGAAAGATAAAAGGCTGGAATTTGCAACCGATACATCACACAACAGGCGCCTCACGCCGTCAGCATTCTATGAAAAAAATAACGGGCCACTTGTTGTGGTCAACGGTACGTTCTTCTCATTTGAAACCAATCGGAACTTAAACGTTGTTGTCAAAGACGGAAAGCTGGTCAGTCATAATCAACAATCAATTCCCGGCCGTGGAAAAGATACATTAACCTACCGGCATCCCTTCAATAGTGCAATTGGTATAAGCTGGAAACGTAAGGCAGATGTCGCATGGACATTTACCGATTCGACGCACAAAAACGTGTATGCAATTCAGCACCCATTAGGCCCGATCAAAGACTCAATTTCCACCGTAAGGCTTGCTGATGTAAAAATGCTATCTGAAGTCAATCCCATTCCCAACAGTTCAATGGCAAAACCGAAGTTTCAAAAATGGAAAATGGAAACGGCAATCGGCGGCGGACCTGTGCTGGTACAGGATGGCGAAATTAGAATTACAAACAATGAGGAAATAAAGTTTGGCGGTAAAGCCATTAATGACAAACACCCCCGTACAGCAATGGGCTATACTAACGATAACAAACTTGTTATCCTGGTAATTGAGGGACGGAACAAAGATGCTGGCGGCGCATCTTTAATCCAGCAAGCTCAAATACTAAAAGACCTTGGTTGCATAGAAGCCCTGAATCTCGACGGCGGCGGTAGCAGCTGCCTTTTAGTAAACGGCAAAGAAACCATTAAGCCTTCCGATCCAAAAGGGCAGCGGGCAGTGCCGGCTGTGTTTATTATAAAAAAGAGTTAGGTGCTGCCTAACTCTTTTCATTTATTTTATCGCTGTTATTTGACTATAGTTAATCCCTTAAGTCCCATACTAAAGCGCTGGCACCGAGGATTGCTGCATCCGCTTCTTTCAGCTCACTGAAGACGAGCTTCACTTTATCCTGAAAAATTGGAAGCAGGTTCTTTTCCATATGCTCTCTCGTGGGCTGCATAATCAGTTCACCCGCTTTTATAACGCCGCCAAATAGAATGATAGCTTCTGGTGAAGAAAACATGATAAAATTGGCCAATGCTTCTCCAAGAATCTGACCAGTAAACCGATACACTTCCTGCGCAATCTTGTCACCTTTTACAGCGCATTCATAAATCGACTTTGAAGTCAGTTCTTCCTTCGTCTCACGGAGTGTACTCGGCTCTTTATTTTGAGCCAATAGCTCTTCTGCGGTCAGCACAATACCAGTTGCTGAGCAATAGGCTTCCAGCGATCCATCCAGGCTGGTTGACCAATGCTTTCTGCCACCGGGACGGATAATGGTATGTCCGAGTTCCCCGGCAAAACCATCGTGGCCATAAATCAGTTGGCCGTTGGCAACAATACCGCTTCCAACTCCTGTTCCCAAGGTGATCATGATAAAATCACGCATGCCTCTTGCAGCACCGTAATTCATTTCACCCACTGCAGCAGCGTTGGCATCGTTTGTCAAGGCCGATGGTAAACCGAATTTTTGTGTAACCAGCTTGGCCAATGGCACAACGCCTTTCCAATGAAGGTTAGGAGCGTAGTCAATGGTTCCGGTGTAGTAGTTGCCGTTTGGTGCACCAATCCCGATTCCCTTTACTCTGCCTTCATCTTCATGTTTTTTCATGAGAGGGATGAGAACATCATACAGGGCATCGATATATCCTTCAATTGTTGGATGCTCGTCTGTTTTTAAATCACCATTTTCAAGGATGTCACCTCGATGGTTAACAATTCCGTATTTGGTGTTTGTGCCACCAATATCAATGCCGATGGCTAGCTCGTTCGATAAATCAATCATGCTGGAGAATTTAATGGCCGGATGAAGCAGGTTGGTCAAAGTCCACACCTTGTTGTTTCAAAATAGTTTGTGCACGAACCGCATAAAAAGCAAGGTAAGCGAAACACAAAACACCTACGATATAGGAGAACTGAATGCCAAGGACCTGGTCAGCTAAAAAGCCTTGAAGTAGGCTGATAAATCCACCACCCATAATCATCATAATAAGAAATGCTGATCCCTGGTTGGTATGTTTTCCCAATCCGGCAATAGCTAACGTGAAAATACACGGCCATAAAGTGGAACAAAAAAGTCCGACACTGATAAATGCATAAACACTTGTCATTCCATCAGCTAACATCCCAATAATTAACGCTACGATTCCGAAAAGGGAAAAGAGTAGCAGTTGACGTGCTGGGTTGCCACGGCTTAGCAGGTCACCTACAATTAGTGCAACAATTACAATTGCATACAAATAGAAAGGAGTAACGTCGTGATTGGCAATTCTTGTTACCAGTAAGAAAACACCGAAGGCAAGGTAAGGCATCACAAACCGTAAAATAGATTGGGCACTTTTGCTCACGTTAAATGCACCAACCGATGAAGTCCAACGTCCGATCATCAAGCTGGCCCAGAAAAGTGAAACATAGGGTGCAATTCTTTCTGTAGGGAACGGTAGCCCATTTTCTGTGGTCACGTGACGCTTCATAAATTCAGGAAGGTTGGCAGCGGTTGCTACTTCAACGCCTACGTAAACAAATATTCCAATCATTCCCAGCCATAATTGGCCATATTGCGTTGCGCTGTTTCTTACATTATTGTTTTTAGCACCCTTCAATTTGTAATCATCTGCAATATCCGTTGGTGTAGCCACTTTACTTTTTTCAATTTCGCGTTTTTCATCTGTTGAGTCAAGTTCCAACTTGTTGGGAACAGAAGAAAATTTAAAGATCACAGCTACAATCAGGAACAATGCACCTAGTATCAAGTAGGGTGTTTTTACTGCACTGATATCGGCTGTCTTTGCAGCTCCACCTGCAGTGATGCTGCCAAAGATGGCAAAGCTTACTAACAAGGGTCCAATGGTTGTACCGAAATTGTTTACGCCTCCCGCCATACTTAATCGTTGCGATGCAGTTTTTCGATCACCCATCACTATTGCAAGTGGGTTTGCCGCAGTTTGCTGCAATGAGAAACCAAGCCCCACAATGAAAAGGCCGGTGATCATCAATCCGAACGATGCGTTATTGGCTGCAGGGTAAAACAGGAGTGTTCCCAATGCTGAAATGCAAAGGCCTAACGCAATGCCATTTTTATAGCCAATTTTATTGAGAATGTCGCCGCTTGCCCGGCTGATAAAATAATAGATAAGAGAACCTACTGTATAAGCTACATAGAATGCAAAAGCAATCATCTGTGATTGCGTTTGTGAAAGGTTGAGTTTTTCTTTAAATACAGGAATAAGGATGTCGTTACTGGCGGCCACAAAACCCCAAAAGAAAAACACCATCACCAGTACACCGAATTGAGCCCATTTTGTTTGTTGATTCATACAGCAGGTGGTTTGTTATTTGAAGGCTTGAAAATAGTAAGATTAGCCTATTGAAAAATTTGTGTCACAAATTTGTTGAAAAAGAATTTCATCTATCTTCAACGAAGGACAGTAACAGTTATGGAGATTATACACGTATCGGCAGAATGTTTTCCGATGGCGAAAGCTGGCGGATTGGGAGATGTGGTAGGCGCTTTACCAAAATACCAGAATCAATTAGGGCATGTAGCAAAAGTTGTCATGCCCATGTATCGCACCAAATTTCTTTATCAAAACGAATGGGAGTTAGTGCACGAAGGATCGCAACGATCCGGTTCCCATCATTTCAATTATGCAGTCATAAAAGAAAAAACCAACAAGCTTGGTTTTGATCTTTATCTTATTGATATCAATGGCCTGCTCGACCGCGAAAAGATTTACGGCTACGACGACGACACGCAACGTTTCCTTGCTTTCCAGATTTCGGTTTGCGATTGGTTGAGCAAGTGGCAACACAAGCCCGATATTGTGCATTGCCACGACCATCATACAGGTTTGATACCCTTTATGATGAAATACTGCTTTGAGTTTCAGTCGATGGCCAATGTTCCGTCGGTCTTTACTATTCACAATGCACAGTACCAAGGCCAGTTTGCCTGGGACCGCTGGTATCTTTTACCCTCATACGATCCTTATATGTGGGGCATGCTGGATTGGGACAATGCTATCAATCCTCTCGCCTCGGCTATCAAATGTGCATGGAAAGTCACAACAGTCAGCCCGAGCTATTTGGAGGAGCTGCGCTTCCAGGCTAACGGCGTTGAGAACCTCATGCAGTATGAACAAGGCAAGAGCCTTGGTATATTAAACGGCATTGATGCGGATGTTTGGGATCCGTCGAAGGACAACATGATAGTGAAGAATTACGATGATCACCAAGTAAAAGAAGGTAAACGAAGAAATAAAAAGGAGCTCTGCAGCATGTTCGGCCTTGATCCTGACAAACCATTGATCACCTTTATTGGCAGGTTAGTGGGAGAGAAGGCAGCAGATGTATTGCCAGATGCCATCCGCTCTTCTATTTATCATCACCATGGAAATGCTAATTTCCTAGTTTTAGGTTCAGGTGAAACGGATGTTGAAAATCGCCTTGAGGAAGTTAAGCATCAACTGAATGGCTATGTCAGCACTTATATTGGCTACAATGAGGGTCTCAGCCATTTGATGTATGCTGGTGCAGATTTTTTACTCATGCCCAGCCGTGTTGAGCCATGTGGACTAAACCAAATGTATGCGCTTCGGTACGGCACAGTTCCCATGGTACGTAGTACCGGCGGATTAAAAGACACCGTTCGCGACTTTGGAGACTGGCAAGGATATGGTATTCGGTTCAACAACGCATCGGTTAGTGACATTACACACAGCGTTGGACGGGCTATCGATTTATATTACAACAAAAAAGATCTTTATACCTGGATGCGTAGCTACATGATGCACATTGATCATTCGTGGGATGCATCTGCAGGAGAATACATCAAGGTTTATGAATCACTGCGAAAGTGAGAAAGAAGAATAGATTAATTGCGGCTATCCGTAAATGAAAACAAGCGAAACAGACGAATCAGAAATTAGAAAATAAAATCACTTTATGAGCAGACAAGTATTATCAGTCATTTTAGGAGGCGGTGCAGGTACCCGACTTCAACCGTTGACCACCAACAGAAGTAAGCCTGCAGTACCCATTGCCGGTAAATACCGTTTAGTTGACATTCCGATTTCCAATTGCCTCAACTCAGGTATCACCCGCATGTTTGTCCTGACGATGTTCAACTCTGCTTCATTGAACAGGCATATTAAGAACACCTATCACTTTAGTGCATTCAGTTCGGCTTTTGTCGACATTCTGGCCGCAGAGCAAACGCCTGATAACCCAACCTGGTTCCAGGGTACGGCCGACGCGGTGAGGCAGGGTCTTCGGCATATTGCCCCGTTTGATAGCGAATACATTCTTATACTCTCCGGCGACCAGCTTTACCAGATCGACTTCCAAGAAATGCTGGCATCTCACAAAGAAGCAGGTGCTGATATAACTGTTGCCACTATTCCTGTATCGGAAAAGGAAGCTTCCGAATTTGGTATCCTGAAAACAGAAAATGGCATGATCACTTCCTTTATCGAGAAGCCAAAATCTGGTTTGGAAGATTGGGTGAGTGATACCGGAGATGAAATGCGCAACGCAGGAAAGGTTTACCTGGCATCGATGGGGATTTACATTTTCAACCGCGAGCTGATGTTCGATATGTTGCAGAATGAATTTGCCCATGCAACAGATTTTGGTAAAGAAATTATCCCTCAGTCTATTTCAAAATACAAAGTAGCCAGTTATCAATACGAAGGTTATTGGGAAGACATTGGGAACATCCCGGCCTTCTTCCACGCTAACCTGGCTTTGACGAAAGATATTCCGGAGTTCAACCTGTTTGATAACACCCGGACTATTTATACCCGTGCTCGTATGCTACCGCCTGCAAAAATTGGTGGTACCCGATTGGATCATACTATCATCGCTGATGGTTGTATTGTGAATGCTGCACGAATTGAAAGCTCCATTATTGGTATTCGTTCACGAATAGGCCACGATACCGCAATCATTAGTACCTACATCATGGGTAGCGATTATTATGAAACCATTGAAGACATCCAGCATGCGCAAGAACACGGTGTACCACAATTAGGAATTGGTAACCGTTGCCACCTTCAAAATCTGATCATCGATAAAAATGTACGCATTGGCGATGATGTTCGAATTGTCGGAGGCACTCATTTACCTGATGAAGACTCTACTCTATACACGATCAAAGAAGGAATTATCGTTATTAAGAAAGGAGCAGTACTACCCAACGGCTTTACGTTAGGCGTGTAGTTTTCAACATTGCTTTCCACATATTTGAAGGAAGTGTGTAACAAATACACATTTCCTTCTTATTTTAGGGCAGTCAAACACTAATGATTGCTTATGGCTTCTGGAAATTTTCCTTCAGCTTCCCAAAACTCACCTGCCCGGAAACGCTTATCGTTTGCAGAGCTCTGGAATATGAGCTTCGGCTTTTTTGGAATTCAATTCGGCTTTGCGCTGCAAAACGCAAACGTTAGCCGTATTTTTCAAACCCTGGGCGCCGAGCTTGACAACATTGCGATCCTATGGATTGCGGCGCCTGTAACCGGTTTGTTAGTTCAGCCGATTATTGGCTATCTAAGCGATCGTACCTGGCACCCATACTGGGGCCGCAGAAGGCCTTACTTCTTTATCGGCGCTGTGCTGGCCTCCATCGCCTTGTTCCTGATGCCGAATTCGTCATTGTTGTGGATGGCTGCCATTCTCTTGTGGGTGCTAGATGCTTCCATCAATATTTCCATGGAGCCTTTCCGGGCTTTTGTTGGCGATAAGTTACCGGCTTCGCAGCGAACAACTGGTTTTGCTTTTCAAACCTTCTTTATCGGTCTCGGCGCTGTAATTGCGTCTTTATTGCCTTATATATTTACCAACTGGTTTGACATTAGCAATACTGCTCCCGAAGGTGTCATACCGCCTTCTGTTCGATATTCATTTTACATCGGAGCATTTGTGTTTCTCGCCGCTGTATTATGGACAGTGTTTACTACGAAGGAATTTCCACCGGATGACGTGAAGAAATGGGAGGAAGAAAAATTACAGACAAAAGGAATGATGCATGGCTTTTCAGAAATCGTGAGTGGTATTAGTACCATGCCGAAAACCATGCTGCAACTGGCGGTTGTTCAGTTTTTTACCTGGCTTGCCTTTTTCTCGATGTGGATCTATACAACGGCTGGTGTTGCACAAAATGCTTATGGCACTTCCGACACCACTTCTAAAGCTTACCAGGACGCAGGCGATTGGGTAGGGGTGATGTTCATGGTGTATAATGGTGTGTCAGCGCTAGCAGCGTTTATCCTGCCGATCATAGCGGCAAAAACAAGCAGACGGATGACGCACATGTTCTGCCTCATTCTAGGCGGACTTGGTTTAATCGGGATCTTCCTGATTAAAGAGCCAATGATGCTTTTATTCCCGATGGCGCTAATTGGGTTAGCATGGGCGTCAACACTCACGATGCCTTACGCTATTCTTGCTGGTGCTTTACCTGCTAACAAGATGGGATTTTACATGGGTGTTTTCAATTTCTTCATCGTGATTCCCCAAATCGTAGCCGCCGCTATTCTTGGCTTCTTTGTAAACAACGTTTTCAACAACCAAAGTATTTATGCGCTGGTTGTTGGTGGTGTATCAATGATCATAGCAGGCTTTTTGAATTTTATCGTCAAAGACAACACAAAGGAATCGGCACAGGAAATGGTTGACGACCTGATTACATCAGAAAAAACTCCAACTACATATTCATGAAGAAAATAGCGCTTGCTTTATTTGCGATCTGCTTTTACGTTCACGCAGTTGCACAAAACAACTTTGCCATTTACCCAACCCATTGGTGGGTAGGCATGAAGAACCCGAATGTGCAATTAATGCTGCGGGGAAACAACATTGCACAGCAATTCCCTCAGTTTAAACTACCTGCTGCCGGGGCAAGAGTTGCGGACGGTGTAACGCTGAAGGCTGTGCATCGTGTATCAAATCCAAACTATATTTTCCTCGATCTGACCATTGCGCCAAATGCAACACCCGGAATGAAAGAGCTGAAACTTGCATCGGGCAACACGGTTCGTTACGAGTTGAAAGGGAGAAGCCGTGAAAACGGAAAGACACGGATTCGTGGTATTGATGCAAACGATTTCATTTACCTCATTATGCCTGACCGTTTCAGCAATGGCGATCCTTCCAATGATCGAGTACCCGGGATGCGTGATCAATCGCTGAACCGGGACACCATCTTCGAACGTCACGGTGGTGATTTAAAAGGTGTACAAAATAAGCTTGGTTATCTCCAAGACCTTGGTGTGACCGCTGTATGGCTAAATCCGGTCATCGAAAACGACATGCCAAACCGAACCGAACACGGTTATGCATTTACTGATCATTACAAGGTTGACCGCCGCATCGGTGGAGAAAAGGCTTATCACGATTTGGTAAACGATATTCATCGTCGCGGCATGAAGATCATTCAGGATGCCGTGTACAACCATGTTGGTATCGAGCATTTTCTTTTCCGCGATATGCCCGACAGTACGTGGTTTCATCGCTGGCCAAAGTATACGCAAACGAACTACAAAGATCAAACGTTGTTCGATCCCTATGCATCCGCCATCGACAAGAAGATCATGAGTGATGGATGGTTTGTTCCCTCCATGCCGGACGTAAATCACCATAATCCTTTATTTGCCAATTTCCTGATCCAGCATGCTATTTGGTCAACGGAAGAATTTGGCCTTGACGGTTGGCGCATCGATACATATGGGTACAATGATCTTGAGTTCATGAACCGTTGTAACAAAGCTTTGCTTGATGAATACCCGCAGTTACATCTCTTCGGCGAAACCTGGGTGCATGGTGTGATAAACCAGGCTTATTTCACGGAGAATACAATGAACATTCCATTTAAAAGCAATTTGCCGGCTGCAACCGATTTCCAGACCCACATGTACGGGATCTTACCGGCTTTGAAAGAGAACTTCGGCTGGACGGAAGGCGTCAATAAATTATACGTGACATTGGCCCAGGACATCCTGTACAAGGACGCAATGAAGAATGTAAACTTTCTTGACAACCACGACAAAACGAGATTCTATTCTGAAATCGGTGAAGATTTCGAAAAGTTTAAAATCGGTGTCGGTTGGTTACTTACTGCCAGAGGAATCCCGCAGCTTTATTATGGAACGGAAGTGCTGATGAAAGGCGTTGCTAATCCGGATGGATGGGTGCGACTGGATTTTCCTGGTGGCTGGCCCGGCGACAAACAAAATAAGTTTGAGAAAAGCGGTCGCACAGCACAGGAAGACTCAGCTTTTAACTGGACAAGAACGATTGCCAATTACCGTAAAAACTCATCGGCACTGCGCACCGGAAAGTTTGTGCAGTATGTGCCGGAAGATTGGGTGTATACCTATTTCCGCTTTGATAACAAAAGCACCGTGATGGTGGTCATGAACACGAGCAAGGATGAAAAGACGATTAAACCTTCGCGTTTTGCGGATAACACCAAAGGCTTCAGGACCGGGAAAAACGTTGTTACAAATGCGGTCAGCGATCTAGCAGCAGGAGAGTGGAAGGTGCCCGGAAAGACAATTTGGATTATGGAATTGCAGAAGTAAAACAGGAGTGCAGCAGATTTTGCAGAAAAAGGTTAAGCACAGAAGATGCTTTATAACGATACAAAAAAGGCTCAATCATTTCACTGATTGAGCCTTTTTCTTTCATGTACTTAGCAGTACTACTATTCGGCGTCTGTGTAGTTCATGTTGAGCGGAGCCGAAGCATCGCACACTTTTACGGCTGGAACAATATTGAACAACGAGGTGCTACAGCAAAAAATTCAATCGCATCGAACTTCCATACTTACCCCAGTTCTTCAGCACTGCGTCCAATTGTGTCATCATCTGCGAACGGCTGACTTTTTTTCCTTTTGTCGCCGGTTTAATTGCCGCTGTACTCACGCCATTCGCTTCTACCTTGGTAGCAAACCATGTTGCGTGGAGGCGCGGAACACCTACGCCGAGGATCATTCCTGGCAGGCCATGAACGCTTTCAGGACCACCACGTACTAATAATTCGTCGGTATAAAAGGCAAAGATGGCCAGCGTATCATCGACAAACCCAATTGCCTTCCGGCAATCATAGCCGGCAATCGTCCGCGTATCATTCGTCAGCTTCCATCTAATCTTCATCAGGCTGTCTTCAACCAAAAAAGTCTCTTCCGCAATCGGCTTTTGCGTGATGGTCTTCAGTGTTGAATAGTTATTAAAAACGACGTTCTTGTTTGCTACTTCCTCATACCATGTATTTGCTGGCAGCACGGCTTCTTTAATCTCGCGGAACAGCGACTGGGTTGTATCTCCGACAAACTCATATTGGTTCACCACTTTTTCCGGGATCATGTTTTTGAATTCTTCATACCATTCGGAAAAGAGTTCTTTGTACTGCTGTCGCACATACACCACTTTTTCAAACTCGATCCGCACCTGGGGGTGAAAGCTTGTTTGTGCCTGGCTTCCAAAGCTCGTCAAAACCAGGAAAAATATAATGATACGTTTCATGTTGTATTCGTTTAGTGCTAACTGGTTACTTATTGGCCACCGCCCATTTTATTAAAGCTCCATTCCAGCTTTAGCTGGAAGTATTGACCTACACGCTGATAACGTTCTTCCGTTATGAAGTTGCTGCTGATGTTCCGGGTAAGGCCACGGTAACTATTAAGGATGTCATTGGCTACGATGGAGATGATGCCTGAATTGTTCTTGAAAACTTTTTTGCGTATCTCAGCCTTCCAATACGTGATGTTCGGGTTCGCATCAAAAGCGGAAATGCGCTGCCGGCAGTCTAGTTCTATATCAGATTGCAGTTCCAACTTCCATGGCAGCGTTACCCGTCCTTCAGAATTACCGCCGTACGTAAGGAAGTTCGTTTTTGCCGTTGGGTTTAATGAAGAAGAAGATCGACTTAAACCGATTCTTGGTTTAACATTCAGCGACCATTTGTTCTCCACCTCGTAACGCAAACCATAGCCAACCGAAAAGTTGAAGGATCGTGTACGATTCGAAAGATTGTTGATTAGGTTGTTGTAAGTACCTCCGTTTGCGTTGATCGATACAGTGTGGATCAACTTCTTTTCACCTTCTCCTTTATTAAATTCAAGCCAATAGTTCCAATTGCTGTTCCCATCAACGTTAACGGCTCTTGTGGTGCGTTTGCCGCTGGGATCGATCACCGTGTTGTTGCTGATGGCATTGTTGGTCACGCTATAGTAAAGTGAAGTCCAGATACCCATTTGCTTCAGCATTTTGTAAGAATAATACCCGAGGTTAATTGAATGCCGAAACCCAACTTCCAAAGCAGGGTTGCCCACCACGATGTTTAAAGGATCGGCATTGTTGCGCAAAGGCTGAAGCTGTTCGATAGTAGGTTGAACTGTATTTCCGTTATAGCTAAAATGGAGGTTGGTGTTTGCTTGTAATGTATAGTTCAAATTTGCTTGCGGCGTGATGTTCAGGAAATTGAAATTGTAACGACGACTGCTGTCGCGGTTTAACAGGTCGAAACGTGTTGCAGCAACGCCACTTCCCAAGGCAAAACGCAGTTTTTTCGTATTGAAACGAGAGATCAATGATCCGCTATGGCTTAAAGCTTCCATGTCAAAATTGTTGCTGAACAACGCATTCCGGTTTTCATACTTCCCGTTTGGCGAAAGATCAAACGTATTGCGCCGTGATGTTGCATCATTATGATTAAATGCATAGCTAAAGATCAGGGACCATTTTGTACTTAGCGGCTCTGCGTACGTTAGCTTGGTGCCCCAGGTTGACGAATTGTTGTTATTCAGCTTTTGCTGGTCAGCCTTCTCTACCGAGTCAAGCATATTATTCGTGAAGTACCTGTTTTCAAATTGCAGGATGCTGTTCAGATCATCTTCGATATAACGGTAACGAAGGCTGGCGTTCAGTATCCGTCCCGTCTTTTTAAAATTGCGTTTATAGCTTAAGTTGTTGTCCGCATCCCGGCGGTTAGTGCGCCCCTCGTTCAACCGTTCACTGGTATTGATAAATTGACGTTCAGGATTCAACGATTCTGCATCGGTTTCGTTTTCAAAATCAGATTGGCGATTTGTAAGTGCTGTTGTCAGCTTAATGGTTGTGAGCGAATCTGGTTTCCATTCCCACTTGCCATTAAAGGCATGTTGTTGGTTTAGGTTGCGCTGGCGAATGTATTGATTGGAAAAGCGGAGGCGATTGAACAAGGCATTATCAGGAAGGATGTTCTCTGTCATGGACGACCCGCGGTTTTGCATCCCCAGGCGATTATAGCGATAGGAGCCATTCACGCTTTGTTTGTCTGCCGCCCATTTGTTGCTAAACAACGCCCCGGCTGTATAAGCATCAGGCAATCCACGAAAGTTCCAATTGCTGAATCCATCGTCTTCGCCTTCAAAATAAAACCCGCCTGAAATCTCGTCAAACTCATAATCGTTTTCAATACCTAATCGCCTTCTGTCCTCCCAGTTCAGGCTGCCGGTAGTAGTATTGCTTTTCGTTCCGTAAATAGAAAATTTTTTCTTACCCACAAAGCGATTGTACAGGACATTTGCATCGTGGTATCGCTTAAAATCGCTAGCTACCGAATACCGCCCAAAACCTCCCTTTTTCTGGTCTTCTTTTAGTTTGATGTTTACTGTTTTGCCCTGCTGCCCGTTCGACATGCCGGTTAGCTGCTGTTGTTCCGACTTTGTATCAAACACCTGCACTTTATCAACCGCCTTAGCGCCGATATTCCGGGTAGCCATCGTCGGATCATCACCAAAGAACTCCTCACCATCTACCAGCACTTTATCAACCCGCTGTCCTTGTGCAACGATCTCACCCTTGCTGTTTACCTGGAAGCCCGGAAGTTTTTTCAACAGCTCTTCCACCGTTGCACCCTCCCGAACCCTAAAGCTATCCGCGACAAATTCCGTAGTATCACCTTTAATTCGAACAGCGCCTGCACTCCGGATGATAACCGCTTGTAATAGCTGTGACTGCTGCGTAAGCGGTATTTGCCCAATGTTAGTAGGTTCCGGGTTTACTTTGATATCATCAGCAAAGTCGGCAAACTTGGGGTAGGTAATAAGCAAGCGATAATCGCCGGGCTCAACATCGCCAATGATGAAGCTGCCGTCTTTTGCCGTGCGGGAAAATTTATAGAGGGTAGAATCCTTCTTTTTTACTAAAGCAACAACTGCGTTGGGGAGGGCCTTCTTATCCATCGTATCCCGGACCGATCCTTTCAACGAAGAAGTTTGTGCCAGTAGGCTTTGGGAGATGAGCAGCAGCAAGCTCACAAACAATATTCTCATGTGTTGGTAATTGGTGCAACAATTTAGCTAACCAAAACTTTAGCCCTTGTTAACTTTACGCTAACGGCAAAAATTTCGTTATATGATGCAGAATGAACGGATATCCATAAACGGCGAGAAGAATTCAGGAACAGGCGAAACCATTCAGGCGTTGGCAATAACGGAACGATACGAAGACAAGAACTTCGTTGATACCACGCAGGCTGTTTGGAATTACTCCATTTTGTACGACGACGACGTGCAGACTTTTCAAAATGGTACGCATTACTCTCTATATAAAAAATTTGGCAGCAAACGCCTGACGGTGCTTGACCGGGACGGTTATTACTTCTGCGTGTGGGCACCCAACGCTACGCAGGTTTCGGTAATCGGAAATTTTAATAATTGGGATGCGCAAACCCACCAGCTGCAACCCCGCTGGGATAAAAGCGGCATCTGGGAAGGCTTTATACCGGGTATTGGTAAAGGGGAATTGTACAAATACCACATTACTGGTTTCCAGGGCCGAATCACCGTGAAAGGTGATCCATTTGCCAACTATTGGGAAAAGCGTCCTGCCACGTCTACCATCACTTGGAACCTGCACCACGAATGGAATGACAGGTATTGGATGGAAAAACGAAAAAAACACAATGCACTCGATGCACCATGGAGTGTGTATGAACTGCACCTGGCAAGCTGGATGCGTCCGGACCCAACTGATGAAGAAACTTACAATACGTACGATTATATTACCGAACGCCTGGTGCCTTACATTAAGGAAATGGGTTTCACTCACGTGGAACTGATGCCAGTTATGGAACACCCGTTCGATGGGAGTTGGGGTTATCAGTGCACTGGCTATTTTGCACCAACATCACGCTTTGGCGAACCAGAAGGATTAATGCGAATGATCGACCAGCTACACCAGAATGACATCGGCGTTATTCTCGACTGGGTGCCTTCGCATTTTCCTTATGATGCACATGGCCTGTTTATGTTTGATGGAACCCATACCTACGAGTATGCTGACATGCGCAAAGGATTTCATCCTGACTGGAACTCGTACATCTTCAACTACAAGCGGGGAGAAGTCAAATCGTTCCTGATCAGCAGTGCCCGTTTTTGGTTTGATCTTTTTCATATCGACGGAATCCGTGTGGATGCGGTGTCTTCTATTTTGCGCTTGGATTATTCCCGTGACGAAGGCGAATGGGAGCCGAATGAGTTTGGCGGCAACGGCAACCTCGAAGCAATTGCCTTTATCAAAGACCTGAACGAAACCATCTTCCGCGACTTTCCCGATACACAAACAATCGCCGAAGAAGCGACGGACTGGCCAGGTATCTCCAAGCCAACGTTTATGGGCGGCTTGGGTTTCGGTATGAAGTGGATGATGGGGTGGATGCATGACACACTGGATTATTTCAAAGTCGATCCTTTCTTCCGTCCGAACCAGCAGAACAAATTCAGCTTTAGCATGATGTACTTCTACGACGAAAACTTCATGCTGCCCCTAAGCCATGACGAAGTGGTGCACGGCAAAAGCCCAATGCTCTATAAAATGACCGGTGATGAGTGGCAGAAATTTGCCAATCTCCGTGCACTGTATACTTACATGTGGACGCATCCAGGTGCGAGGCTTTTGTTCATGGGAAATGAGTTTGGACAAACATCGGAGTGGAATTATAAATCAGAACTGCAGTGGTATTTGCTGGAATTTGACCCGCACAAAAAGATGCAGGCCTGTGTTAAGGCACTGAACGAACTGCTTCGGTCGGAAACGGCGCTTTACGAAAACCAGTTTAATATGTACGGGTTCGAATGGATCGATCTCAATCACCGCAACGATTGTGTCGTTGTCTATCGCCGTAAAGGCAAAGAAAGGGATAACGACTTGCTGGTCCTTCTCAACCTGAATCCTGTCCCGAAAGATCATTGGCAGGTCATTGTTGACAGGCCTTACAAAGAAGAAGTTTTTAATTCGGATGATGTCAGGTTTTGGGGTACGGGTAATTATATGAACCAGGAGATTAGTTGCGAGCGGGTGGAGGAGAAAAAACAGAGCGCCAAGGGAACCGAATCCAAAGGGGAGCCCTTAAAAGAGGAAAAGCCGAAATACAGGCTAACCGTGAAATTGCCACCACTGGCAGGGATTGTTTTGAAGTAATTTCTATCACTGCTTATAGCTAAGGGTAGTAAGTTTCCTTTTTTGTGAGCTCTACCGCAGCAGGCTCTGAAGTAGAGCAGGAACGTGTCAATCAATTCAATGGTACAGAAAAGCGTTGTAACTGGCCAACGCAATTGGCCGGTTGCCCGTGCTTCTGTATGCTGGACACATAAATAATTTTCCATAAAACGCCGGAATTCCGCCGATTTTATACCAAAGTTTTGAATCCTTCGTTTTATTTTGGCAGCTACAAACCATTGAAAAATATCCTATGCGCAAATCCCTGATAACCGCAACCCTTGTTGCTCTCTCATCTGCGTCGTTCGCACAAACTGATAGTTCTGCCTTCTACCTGCAAAAAGGTTTAGAGGAAAAAGCAAAAGGCCGCCGCATGGAGGTCGTTAAGCAATTGGAAAAAGCGTATGGCTATAATAAAGCCAACGTACAGGTCGTGTCCGAACTAGCCAGTGCTTACCTGGACGTTAGGATGTACGCCAAGGCCAAGGAAAAATTTGTACAGGCAGAATCACTCGGCGACAAATCGGCCGCTAATTACAAGCAATTAGTAGAGTTGAGCTTTAATATGCGCCAGTGGAACGATGCCATCAACTATGCGCAACTGCTGAAAAAAGCAGATCCTGCCGCAAAAGTGAATGGGTACATTGGTCGGGCTTACTATGAGCAAGAAGATTTGGGTAAAGGCATTCAATTCCTGGAGCTGGCGGCGAAAGAAGATCCTGCTGATGCAAGCATTCCCTACACATTGGCCAATGCCTATACCAATATGCAGAACTTCAAGCTTGCCATTCCGCATTTTCAAAAAGCCATTAGCCTGCAGCCCACCAATAACCGCTGGATTTACGAAATGGCGCTGGTTTATTATGGAATGAATGACAACAACAACGCATTAAAATACATGGAAGCCGGAGAGAAGGGTTATCGCAAGGATAATGAGTACACTCAAAACCTGGCGACAGCCTACATGAACGCAGGCAAGTTCAGTGAAGGTCTGGCTGTGATGAAAGAAGTATTGGAGAAAAGGCCGACTGACCTGGGTTTATTGGATATGATTGCTGAAGCTTGCTATGATGCCGGCAAATACGATGATGCAATTACCTACTACAACAAGATACTGGCAATTGATGAGAAGAAAGCCGAAGCGTTGTACATGATGGGCAAGGCTTACGAAAAGAAAGGGCAAGTTGAAAATGGACGTAAGCTGTGCGACAAAGCTATTGCTATGGATCCGAGTCTGAGCAACCTAAAGCAGGAAAAGAAAATGCCGGGTGGCTTTTAATTCCACCTGATAAGATTTTAAATGCCTGTTTTGCAACAGGCATTTTTATTTCCCCAATTTTGAATGCATGAAAGGATCACTGACAATTGGTCTCCTGATCATCTCCAACATTTTTATGACTCTTGCCTGGTATGGCCACCTGAAATTTAAGGAGTGGGGTTGGCTTCAAAAAGCAGGTCTCATTTCAATTATACTTGTCAGCTGGGGTCTCGCATTTTTCGAATATTGTTTCCAAGTGCCCGCGAATAAAATTGGCTTCCAAGGAAACGTCGGCCCCTATTCACTCTTTCAACTGAAAGTGATACAGGAAGTGATTACCCTCGTTGTATTTGTTCTATTTGCAAGAGTGTTTTTTAGCGGCGAGACATTAACCTATAATCATGGGATTGCTGCGCTGTTGCTAATTGGTGCTGTTTATTTTGCTTTCCGCTAAGAGCTACTGTACGACTTTGTAATTTTTAAAATTCTCTTTGCTCCATACATCGGGAGAGCCATGGCTACCCTCTTCAAAGTCGATACGTACATATTTTACACCTCTTGCCGACGTGAGGTTCAATACAGCTTGTGCAATGTATTGCTCTGAACCTGCGCTTCCCATCTGCTCGGTAAGCACTTCCGCATCCCTGATCTGTGTATAAAGCGTGTCGTTACTAAGTTTTACCTTCTCCAATTTGATGCGTGGATACATTTCATTAAGGCCTGTAATCAGGGTGTCAACACCAAGTGATGCATCGGTTAGTTTCGGGTTTTGCATAATTGTCTTTTGGTCGCTGTCTACCTGCCACACATAAAACTCTTCCTTGCTCAATTCTTCAATATCGGCGCCGGCCGAATCATCAGGCAGGTCACGCAACCGTGTTGTGTCACGATCATCGTTCTTATTGGCACTATTGTTACAAGCGACGAGGAAGACAAGCAGTAAAAGGGAGAAAACGATACGCATAATGGGAACGCTGGTTTTGCGCAAAATACAGATGAAATTGTCGAAGAATCTGTGAAAGTTGAAACAGTTGTCACTTAGTCCAGGAAACCTTTTAATGCCTGAATGTATTGCGGATTTTCCGTCATTCCATTATGCCCCTGCTCATGCAAAGTGACCAGGGTATCCGTTGGTTTTAGATGTGCTTTTAGCTTGAGAGAGGAACCATAGTAGATGACTTCGTCCCGGTTGCCATGAAAGAGTACAATCGGTGCCTGCACATTTTTGATATACTGGTGCGTTTCGAATTTGTACTTCAAAAGAAAAGTAGGGATGATGCGGTAATGGTGTTTCATCACATCCGTAAGGCTGTAATACGGTGCCTGCAAAATGAGCATTTTGGGTCGATTTTGTGCAGCCGTGTAAGCAGCAGCACCCGTTCCAATTGAATATCCCAGCACAATGATCTTATCTTCCTCATACCGCCTTTTCACGGTGTCATATGCTGCTTGGATGTCTTCAAAAAACTGTGTTTGATTTTTAATTTTTCCCTCGCTTTTTCCATATCCCCTGTAGTCGAGGATGAACACGTCATATCCTAAATCCGTGTATGTACTGGCTACGCTACCCCATGAATCCAGTGCGCCTGCGTTTCCGTGGAGATAAAAGATAAGCCCTTTTGAATTTTGTACGGTAAACAAAAGCGCATTTAGCTTCTTACCATCTGTTGCCGTAATGGTTAACTCTTCAAACGGCTGGTCAAATTCATAACGATAACCCAGTTGCAATTTATCGGGAAAGAAGATGAACTTCTCCTGGAAGAAATACAACACGAGGCAAACGACAATGTAAAAAGAAAGGAGCCAGATCAACGTTCTTCGAATAAGTTGTTTTGTTGAAATCATGACGATGGATTCAGCTCCCGCTTTCGGTCGCTACATTCTTTCCGGTACACGGATACCCAGCAATGCCATTCCTTCTTTGATCGTAATGGCTGTTAATCGACAAAGCTGCAAACGCAGGGCTTTCTTTTCTTCGTTTTCAGCCTTCAACACACTATGCACCGTGTAGAACGAATTGAATGTTTTTGCAATACTGTAAATGTAATTGGCAATAGCAGCAGGATTGTGTTCGGATGCAGCTTGTCCAACTACTTCGGAGTATTGCTCCAGCACTACCAGCAATTCTTTCTCTAGTTTTTCCAATTGCCTGCTGCTGGCCACTGGCTGCCAACCTTCACTTTCCGCTTTGCGCAAAATGGACTTCAACCTTGCATGCGTGTATTGAATAAACGGACCCGTAAAACCCTGAAAGTCGATTGACTCTTCGGGGTTGAATACCATGCGTTTTTTGGGATCAACTTTTAGCAGGAAGAACTTCAATGCGCCCAATGCGACTGTCTCATATAAGTCTTTTAATTCTCCTTCTGAAAAATCGGCGATGTTACTTTTCTCCGCCGTTACTTTCTCTGCATGCTTCACCATTTCATCAACCAGGTCGTCGGCATCTACCACGGTTCCTTCACGGCTCTTCATTCTCCCGGTAGGCAGTTCCACCATGCCGTAGCTTAAATGATAGATACCATCCGCATAAGGCATTCCTAGTTTTTTCAAAATGAGTTGCAACACTCTCATGTGGTAGTTCTGCTCATCGGCAATCACATAAAAGCTTTGATCGTACGGAAATTCTTTGTACTTCTCTTCTGCCAGGCCAATGTCCTGCGTGATGTAAACAGAAGTACCATCGCGACGTAGCACCAGCTTTTCATCCAAGCCTTCGGCCGTCAGGTCAATCCAAACGCTGCCGTCATCCTTGCGGTACAGGACGCCTTTCGCGAGCCCTTCTTCTACAAACTGCTTTCCTAATAAATAAGTTTCGCTTTCGTAATAGGTTTTGTCGAAATCGCTGCCAATACGTTTGTAGGTTTGATCAAATCCCTCATACACCCAGCCATTCATTTTTCTCCAGAGGTCAATTACTTCCGGCTTACCCGCTTCCCAGTCTACCAGCATTTGCTGAGCTCTTTTCATGATCGCAGTATTGGCCCGAATGATTTCCTTCATATCATCTCCGATCTTCTTCAGCTTCTCTTTGTCTTTATCGGTAGTGCCAACAACAGCATTGCCCAGTTCTTTTAGATGAACGATCTTGCGTTTCGCCTCTTCAGAAAAATCGGTATAGTCGTCAGCCGCTACTTTATCGGAAAGCTTCGCCGCTTCTTTTTTAATTTGATTCTCGCATTGCACGTAATAATCACCTACGAAATGATCGCCTTTCACTCCGGCACTCTGTGGCGTTTCGTCATTGCCAAAAAGTTCCCAGGCAATCATGCTTTTGCAGATATGAATGCCGCGGTCGTTGACAATGCAACTCTTCATGACCTCGTTGCCGGTTGCTTTTAAGATTTCGGCCACGCTCCAGCCTAAAAAATTGTTTCGCAGGTGGCCTAAGTGCAACGGCTTATTGGTGTTGGGAGAGGAGTACTCCACCATGATTTTTTTACCCGTCGGCGCAAACGCACCCACCTTTTCAGTGGCAGACCGTGTACTTAAAAAATCAGTGAAAAATGGATCGGCCACAACAAGGTTGAGAAACCCTTTGATGACATTGTAGGAGGTAAACAAATCCGGCTGGCTCCTCACGAGGCGTTCACCAAGTTCTTGTCCCAATTGTTCAGGTGACTTTCGCAATTGCTTTACAAGTGTAAAAAGCACCAGTGTATAGTCACCTTCAAACTCGGGCTTGGTTTGATTGATGGTGATATCTTTTGTTGAAACGTCAATGCTATACAGCTCTTTGATTGCGTTTACAGCAGCTTCTTTTATCGTCGTGGCCAGGCTCATGTCCTTCAAAATTTGGCCGCAATTTAGGCAAACGCTTCTTTTAGCCTTCTTTTTGAGGTCTATTAACGAATTGCAAACGGCTTAAAACTGGAATCTGGTTTAAATTCGTCCCTTCATGCGTCAGATTCACAATAGCGTTCGAAAAACCATTTTTTCTGTTCTGGACATCTTCTATCCTTTGTTCAGGCGGTTTATGCCCATCCAGACCTACCACTACGCAGCCTGCGGTGGTGGCAACACGCTGTTCAACATCTTTCTCTACCACATGTTTTACAATTTCGTGTTGCACAAGCAGGTGTTACATGTGGGTGTGCTGGCGTTCAAGCCGCACGTGGCAGCTTTTATTATGGCATTTATCATCACGTTCCCAATTGGCTTTTATCTGAGCATGTACGTGGTGTTTCAAGGCTCTTATCTACGGCGCCGTATACAATTGATCCGTTATTTTATGGTGGCGATGGCCTGCGTGGGATTAAACTATTTCCTGCTGAAGTTCTTTATCGAGACATTGGGCTGGTACGAACACCCGACGCTTTCCCTGATTGCAACAGCGGTCATCGTTGTTACATTCAGCTACGTTTCGCAACGCTTTTTTTCTTTCCGCGTTGACAAAAACAATCCAGGCGTGGCGGAAGCAGTTGAACCTGCGGTTGGCCGGACGGTTCAAAAAAAAAGAGAAAGATCAACGATTGAAGCCTAAATCAATCTCCGTAACCGATACGCTTAAGTTACCGGTGCATGCAGTCTTGATCAAGATGTGCTGGGGCAAAGGTTGAACACTCACTACTTTCAATTCTTTTATATTTCCTGATCCTTTTATTCCTTTTGTCCATTCTTTGTTGAGATGGGTATTCAGCGATTTTTGTGCATTTTCAAAATAAGTTGTCAGGTCAATCTTTGTATTCTTCTTTAACTCTTCTTCGATCTTACCGGAAAACAGCCACTTCGCTGTTTTCAGCAATACGTTTTTCGTTTGCAGGTCGTAATCAAGATCTCTTACTTCAATGGTTTTGTTTGACGGATTATAAACCGGGTTGCCGGTGAAGAATGCCGTGCCGCTGAATGAACCTGTGAAGTCAACTTTGATCAGCATGCGGCCTTCAGGGCTGGCCGCAACTGTTACTTCTTTCACCACGATGTGTTTTTTGAAGATGCCTTCGGACACATCAAATCGTTTTCCCGCCATGTACCCATTCACAACCCGGCTGAGCGAATCGTATTGCAAGGCTGCATCCAGGTATATGGAGAAACCGCCCGGATTAGCAGTAGTAGTCAAATTCGGAACCGGTGTTTGAATGCCTGTCGGCTTTTCAAACGTAACGGCAGGGGAAGCCGTGATGCCGATGTTTATGTTCAACAGGTCATTTTGAGCATTGATGTTTTGCATGCGTAAGCGTTTGGGACGTAACGTAAAATACCCAATTCCGGGAATGGTGTATGTTTCATTCAGCATGTTCCATGCCTGTTGCATGTAAGGACGAAGATTAATGTTGCCAAAAGAATCCTGCATGGCTTTACGGGAGGCATCAAGCTCCGCTTTCAACCCGGTGATCACTTCTTTTGTAACGTCCTGCCCCCAAAAACAAACTTCGCATTTGTCCTTCGCCACTGGCTCAGTTCGTGTTATTCTTGTTTGTAGGCGATGATCTGGGGTTAAAGAAAAGTTACTGGTAAAGCCAATTTCTACCTGCCGTTCAGGCTCGTCAAATCCGCATTTACAACCGGGTGTCCACGGTGATAGCACCGTGCTTCCATTACACAGCCTTGTAGATCCAACAATTTTATAAAAGCCAGTAAAGCCTAGATTCATCACCAGTCCCTTCATGTTCATGCGCAGCGGAGAGCGACGGAAATGATATTTGTACCGAGTCGCACAATCGGCCTGCACCCAGCCATCTGGATAATTAGGTGACGTGAAAACAGTAGCCACACTTTTATCAGCCATCGCGAAGATGGGCTTCAGGTTTATTTGTATCGGGATGTCGATTTGCGATTCCGGTAATGAATCAGTTCCCTTTGACTGTGATTTGCTCTGCAAAAGGCAAAACAGCGAAGCGAATACAAGCGTCAGTTTTTTCAAAACAAGAATTTTCGATTGCTAAAAATAACGTTGCGACCCGCAGTTTTATGACAGTTGATTCGTTAAAGAAGGAAAATTCATAGCCGCAGAATAACAATTGATGCAAACAAGTGCAGCATCGATGAACCGGATGCTTTATTTTTATGCATACAACTGTTTATGAGAAAGCTCCTCACAGCCATTGCTATGTTTAGTTGCCTGGGTGCAACTGCTCAAGACCGTGATCCGGCCTTTCTCTCTATCTCTAAATTTTATAACGATACCATCTATCACTCGCCTGTAGTGAAGCGGTCATCGTCTGCAATTGTTTCGCCCCATTTTGCCGATTTCAACCTGGATGCCATCATCGCCGATGGAAGGCCAGTGAAAAAAGTGTTGGGATATACAAAAAAGAAAAAGCCGATCGAGGCGCATTACTTTCCAGGCACCAGCGAAAAGAAGGCATTGGTGATTGGTGGTGTTCATGGTTCCGAACTTTCATCAGTTGAAATTGCAAAGCGCTTGATTACCCGGCTGGCAAAAGGAGAGAAGCCGTATTACTCCGTGATCATTATTCCGTCCTTGTTCCCTGATAACGCAGCAACCGCCGAAGCTTGTAAACACGATCGTATCTCGCATAACGTTGGCCGCTATACACATGAAGAGGCGATTGACCCGAACAGGCAATTGCCCTCACTTGGAGAGCCGTTTTATTTGAACAAACCGCTTGATGCATACGGAAGAGAAATAGAGCAGGAAAACCAATTGCTGCTTCAGCTAATCCAGGCTTTTGAACCGGACCGCATCGTGAACCTTCACGCCATCAAAGACTATGGCAAGGCCGGTATTTATGCCGACCCACGTACAGATTGCGAGGGCCGTGCATTGGGTTATTCCTCCGACAGTACACTGGCGGTGATGATGGCAAAGCATATTGACGACAAAGGCGGAAATGCTTACGGTAACAAAATCAAAACGTCGCCAACTGCTTTGTATTATTTAGATCCAAAGCCTGCTGCAAGAGGAGACATGCAACAGCGGAACCTTGTGGGTGCTAATATGAAGGGTAAGATCAACGGTGTTTCGCTTGGAAGCTGGGCCTCCACTGCTGTTTGTGATGAAGAAAATAATTATCAACGCAAAGCATCACGCATTTTGACGGTTGAATTTCCCGGTTACAAAAAACCAGCTGAATACAAATTTGCAGAAGATCGTAAGTGGTACAGTGAATTGGTAGGACTTTATGCCGATGCAATTCAAACTTATTTTCTGGGCGAGTATTGTGTAGAAGAAAATACAACGCCAACGGAACAACGACTGGCTCTGCGGTAAGGATTAATGACAGGTTTGTACCGTATGTTCTGTACCTGATGGGAGGGAAGGGCTGATGTAAGGAATGCCTAAGTTGAGTCCCCGCAATACCAGCAGTGCAGCCATGCAAGCAAGGAAAACCGGTACCACTTTTCGCAGGTTCAACCTTAGTTTTTGATTCATATAACTTCCAAAAAAAACAACCGCCAACATAGCCGGAAATGTGCCCAACCCAAAAGCGGCCATAAACAAACTTCCATTGATAGCGCTACCGGTGAGAAACGAAGTGGTCAGGGCTAAATAGATCATTCCACAAGGAAGGAGTCCGTTCAATAGTCCGATTGTGTAGAGAGAAGTATTAGAGCTGTTTGAAAGTAACCGTCCCAAATGGTGTCGCAGTTTCAAAAAAAATCCCTGGGCAGGTGTACTGATGGACGCCTTTTTTTTCCAGTGTGATGGAAGTAGCAGATACAAAAGAATGGCAGCTCCGAACAAAATGGAAACGGTACTCTGCACTTTCGGTGTAATCAGGAAATTACCCACTGTTCCCAATAGCAGACCGAGCATCGAGTAGGTGGTGATTCGTCCAAAATTATAAATGGCTCCGCCAAGAACCCGGTTGCCTGCAGAACGCTTGCCCATCGGCAATGCAATCGCAATCGGTCCGCACATGCCAATGCAATGCAGGCTGCCAACAGCTCCCATCACAAACGCAATTCCTATGGTGCCTGTAGACACCATTTTAAAAGAAAATTTTTTGTTCCTGGAAATACTGCTTTCCGTTTGCAGTCCAGGAGAGTTTAACCTGGTACAGGCCCGAAAGGTTTTGTGAAAGATCGAACGCAACAAATCCCTCGCTGGTGGAGAAAGGTTTACGAATGTCCTTTTTTACATCGGCGGGACAGTACAGGTAAATCTCACCCTGTACAGTTTTGGCGGCAAATTCCGGCGGCATCTGTACGCTGATGGAGTTAACAGTATGCGAGATTTTTGGTGGCGTGGACAGTTCCTTAACATTGCTTTTTTGATCAATTACATCCTGGTATTTTAACTCTGCTTCGTAATAGTTTTCGGTAACCAGGTCATAGTTTTCATTACTGGCCTTGAAAACCAGGAAAAGCATTCCAATGACAAACGATAAATAGAAAAACAAGATTTTATATCCCCAGCTGATACGCATAAAAAGTAAAAATTAAAAAGTCAAAAAGTAAAGCCTAAAGTCTTTGCCCTATTTCATCGGGAGAAGCCTGCAATCAGAAAGTAAATATCAAGCAGCAGCATTTTGAATTTTGCATTAATTCCCCGGTCCCATAAAAGTAGTTTCTACCACCTCTATGCATTTATGACCTTGGTAAACCCCGAGCCTGATTTTTGTTTTGCGGCCTTGTAATTTTTCAGCAGGCAGCTTCACAAAGAAGGGTGATTGCAAATACGATTCGGCCGGAACGTTGATAGCATTTCCAACCACTGTCACTTCGCCTTCTACTCCTTCGAGCTTAAGTTGAATGGGTAATTCTTTACGGGTTTTGTTAGCGAGCTTGATGCTGTACAAATTGGAATAGCGTCCGTCTTCCAACGTTTGGTAAATCTGGCCGGGTGTACGTAACACTTTTGCGTCAACGTCCTTTCTGCTTACAAGCAGAAAAGCAAGGAAGCCGAGGAGAATTAGCAACACGGCAGAATAAGCAGCCACCCGCCAGTTGAATTTATTCTTTTTTGATTCAGCGATATTCTCTTCCGAATCAATCCGAATCAGCCCTAGTGGTTTATTGATTTTTGTCATGATGTCATCGCAGGCATCAATGCACGCCGTGCAGTTTACGCATTCAAGCTGCGTTCCATTACGGATGTCAATGCCTGTCGGGCAGACCCGAACACAAGCGAGGCAGTCAATGCAATCGCCTTGTGGGACTTCAAGTTTAGCCTTTTTCAACTTACCACGCGGTTCTCCCCGAACATAGTCGTACGCAACGACCATTGATTTTTTATCAAGCAAGACACCCTGTAATCTCCCATACGGGCAAACCACCAGGCAAGCCTGCTCTCTAAACCAATAGTACACAAAAAAGAAAACCGTGGTAAAGCCAATAAGGGATGAAAATGTGACCCAATGTTTGAAGACACCGTTCACCACCATCTCTTCCAACCTGTCCATGCCCACCATGTAGGCAAGGAAGAAATTGGCAATAAGAAACGAGATAGCATAAAACACGGCAATCTTCACAGCCCGCTTGCGAATTTTATAGCCGTTCCAAGGCATAGCAGCCAATCGTTTCTGTTCCTGCACATCACCATCCAGCCAGTACTCAATTTTACGGAAGATCATCTCCATGAAAATGGTTTGCGGACAGGCCCACCCGCAAAACACACGGCCAAATACAACGGTAAAGACAATTACAAAAACAACGAACGTGAGGAACCCAATGGCAAAAATGAAAAAGTCCTGTGGCCAAAAAATTTGACCAAAGAAAATGAACTTCCGTTCGATAACATTGAAAAGAAAAAGCGGCTCGCTTTCGATTTTAATGAACGGCAGTGTAAAGAAAACAAGCAGGTAAAAGATAGAAACTAATGTACGCAATTTGTACAACCTTCCTTTCGGCTTTTTTGGAAATAAAAAATTCCGTTTACCCTGCGCATTGATGGTAGCAACAGAATCACGGAAGGACTGATCCAGCCCTTCCTTTTTCTGTACCACGATTTTTTCCAGTATGTCGGCTTCCTGTTTCATTAATTCTTTGCTACACTTATTGAATCTTTTGCTGGAGCTGCTGGATTTGCCTTTTCATCAAACGGTTCGCCTTGTGGCGCTTTGGCATTTGGCGGGTTAGTGCCGGCTATGCTTTTGATATAGCTGGCGATGTTCTTTATCTCCGAAGGAGAAAAAGTTTTTTCCCAGGCCTGCATTCCTTTTTCGGGTACACCAATTTTGATGGTCTTAAACACATCATTGATAGTACCGCCATGTAACCAATAGGCGTCAGTCAGGTTTGGACCCACGCCGCCTTCGCCTTTACCACCATGGCATGCCACACAGGAAGCCTGGTAGATTTTGGCGCCTTCTTCAATTCCTTTTGCATCAGCCATCGTCACCGTTTTTTCGTCAACCATGTCACCGGCTTTTTTGCGGTACTCTTCAATTTGTTTGGCAGCAATAGCCATTTCTGTATTGTATTCTTGTTCCGGATCTTGGCCGGTCTTCCAAACGTGGTACCGAAGTATGTAGAAAACCGAAAACACAATCGTAATATAGAAACCGTACTTCCACCACGGCGGTAGCGAGTTGTCTAATTCCTTAATACCATCATAGTCGTGGTCAAGTAGGTGATCGGCTTCTTTTTCGATGGGAATGGCTTTGGTAAATAGTTTGGCATCCAGTCGGGCCCACCATCCTTTTGAATCGGCAGTTGACCCTTCTTTCTCACCCAGCGTATTGAACCTACCCAAAGCATAGAAGAGAAAGGCAACCGCAAAAATGAGTACAGTTCCAAGTCCCCAGGCCATGCCATTGAATTCATTGTCCACTAAAGGGTGGTCGACACTTGCCTGCGCTGTTTTCTGTGCTGTCAATGAAAGCGAAAAAGCAAAGGAGGCAAAAAAACAGGCGATGAATTTGTAATTGAATTTATTTCTCATTTTCTCAGGCTTGTTTAATGGTATGAACAGGTGCGTTGCTATCAACATCCAGATCTAGCGGCATTTGTTTCATGTCAGCCACATGGCTCTTATCCATCTTCTTTACAAAATAGATCACCGCAATAAAAAACAGAACGAATATGGACAGGGAAATAATCGGGTAAATATCGATGTCCTTGATGGAAGCGGCGTAGTTCTTAATATACTTCAGCATTGTTATAAGTTGTGAACGGTGAGTAGTAAGTGGTTAGTTGTGAGAAGCGGAGTTTTCGAAACTCACTATCCACAACTCACCACTTACGGGTCTATTTGTTTTCAGCAGTTTGTTTGTTCTTATTGATATCAGTTCCTAAACGTTGCAGATAAGCAATGATGGCAATCACTTCTTTATCCGGCGCCACGTTAATCTTGTCTTTTTTCAGGTTGTTGGAAATCTCTGTTGCCTGCTTCATCAGGTCCTTGTTCGCCTCTTTCTCAAATCCTTTTTCGTAAGGCACTCCGAGCTTCTGCATGGCGACAATCTTAGCTTCAGTGGAGGAAGTATCTAGGTTGTTATCAATCAGGAAGGAGTAGGGTGGCATTACTGAACCGGTAGAAATTGACTGCGGATCATCGAAGTGGTTATAGTGCCATGCATCTGATTTTTTGTTGGTCGTTCCTTCGCGGCTCAGATCCGGGCCGGTTCTTTTTGAACCCCACTGGAAGGGATGATCATAAATAAACTCACCTGCTTTTGCATACTCGCCATAACGTTCTGTTTCGCTACGGAAGGGACGCACCATTTGCGAGTGACAGGTATAACAGCCTTCACGGATGTAGATATCACGTCCCTGCAATTCAAGTGGTGTGTAAGGTTTCACACTGGCAATCGTCGGAATATTGGATTTCACGAGGAAGGTTGGAATCATCTCTACAGCGCCACCAATGAGGATGACGATGAAAGAACCAATCATAAGTTGCACAGGTCTTCTTTCGATCCAACGGTGCCAGTGCTCACCCTTATGTTTGACATAGGTTTTTTCCATGGCTGGCGCTTCGGCTTGCTCGTTTGCAACAAGCTTTGCTTTCGCTACTGTTTTAAACAAGTTGTACATCATCATGATGGCGCCAATGACAAACAGGGCTCCACCAAATCCGCGTACGGCATAGAAGGGTTTCATGAAGGTTACGGTCTCAAGGAATTGGTATTTCAACTGGCCGCTTGGTGTAAACTCTTTCCACATCGAAGCCTGCATGAAGCCCGCCCAATACATCGGGATGGCATAGAAGAGGATGCCAAGTGTTGCAATCCAAAAGTGTGCACTTGCCATCTTCTTTGAATACAATTTGGTGCGGAAGATTTTTGGGATTAGCCAGTAAAGAATACCAAACGTCAGCATACCATTCCAACCCAAACCACCAACGTGTACGTGGGCAATGGTCCAATCGGTAAAGTGGGAGATGGCATTGATGTTTTTCAACGATAACATCGGTCCTTCAAATGTGGCCATACCATAGCAGGTAACAGCAACCACCATGAACTTTAGTACAACATCTTCACGTACCTTATCCCAGGCGCCACGCAGCGTCAGCAAACCATTGATCATACCACCCCAGGAAGGAAAGATCAGTGTAAAAGAGAACACTATACCAAGTGATTGCGCCCAGTTAGGCAATGCAGAATACAGCAAGTGGTGCGGACCTGCCCAGATATAGATAAAGATCAGCGCCCAGAAGTGAATGATAGAAAGTTTATAAGAATACACCGGACGGTTGGCTGCCTTTGGCAGGAAGTAATACATCAAACCCAGGTAAGGCGTTGTTAGGAAAAACGCCACCGCGTTGTGACCATACCACCATTGCACCAGGGCGTCCTGCACACCGGCATAAACAGGATAGCTTTTCAGGAAGCTGACCGGCAATTCGATAGAGTTGACGACATGGAGAACGGCAACTGTAATGAACGTAGCGATGTAGAACCAAACTGCTACATATAAATGTCTTTCCCTTCTTTTAAAGATGGTAGCGAACATGTTCCAGCCAAACACCACCCATACCACAGTAATCGCAATATCGATCGGCCATTCCAGTTCGGCATATTCTTTACCGGACGTATAACCTAATGGTAAGGTCAGCGCAGCCGCAACGATGATTAGCTGCCAACCCCAAAAGTGAATCTTACTCAGCTTATCGCTCCACATCCGCGTTTTCAGCAGGCGCTGAAGCGAGTAATAGTAACCCATGAAAATGCCATTACCCACGAAAGCGAAAATCACCGCGTTGGTATGCAGCGGACGAAGACGGCCGAAACTCAGTTCAGCACCAATATTCAATACCGTAGGAAACACCAGTTGCAGGGCCACCCACAAACCGGCTAACATTCCCACTACACCCCAGATAATGGTAGCATAGGCAAAGTTGCGAACGATGGCGTTGTCGTAAAAAAAAGTCTCGAGGTTGCCGGCTCTGGTTTTGGTCTGCACAACCTGCGGTTCCAGTGTTGTTTGTTCAAACATGGTTCTTATTTAGAAATTTTGTTTTCAGGAATTGTATCGTCGAAAAGCATTCGCACCGAAGGCGTGTAGTCATCATCATATTGCCCTTTTTTGACCGACCAGATAAAAGCACCAAGAAAGCTTCCGGCGACAATCACACTGATAATGACTAGGATGATCACAACACTCATGGCTGAATTTTCAGGGCCAAAAGTATCCGGCGCTAAGTGGGCGGAGGCTGAGGCCTATCAAACCGGTTTATGAGAAAAGTCAGGATTCATAGGCTGGGTTAGAAGGAACTGTCAGTTCGTGTAGTGAAACATTGATGGGCTGTGTAGTTCTGTCAGCACCGGAAAGAAGGGGTCAGTTGCCATGTTACATTGAAAGCTTTATTATCGGCCTTAAGCCAACCGGATTTTTCTTCCTGCCAAAATTTCACTTTCGCTTCCCGCGGCATAATCATTGATAACCAATACTGAATTCTTAAAAACACGATTAACAATGGGAAAAATAATTGGTATTGACTTAGGTACAACCAATAGCTGCGTAGCCGTTATGGAAGGTAATGAGCCAGTCGTTATAGCTAACGACGAAGGCCGCCGTACCACGCCATCGGTAGTGGCTTTTTTGAAAAATGGCGAACGTAAAGTGGGTGATCCGGCAAAACGCCAGGCCATCACCAACCCTCAAAATACCATCACAAGTGTGAAGCGTTTTATGGGTCGTCGTCATGATGAGGTGACAGAAGAGATCAGCCATTGGAGCTATAAAGTAGCCAGAGGTGACAATAATACCGTTCGTATCGATATTGATGGCAGACTGTACACGCCACAGGAAATTTCTGCTATGGTGCTTCAGAAAATGAAAAAAACAGCTGAAGACTACCTTGGCCAGGAAGTAACTGATGCAGTAATTACAGTTCCTGCTTACTTCAACGATGCTCAACGCCAGGCGACAAAAGAAGCTGGTGAAATTGCTGGTTTGAACGTTCGTCGCATAGTAAACGAGCCAACAGCCGCTGCATTAGCATATGGTTTGGACAAAGGCGGAAAAGATCACCATGTCGCCGTATTTGACTTGGGTGGTGGTACGTTCGATATCTCTATTCTTGAGTTAGGTGACGGTGTGTTTGAAGTAAAATCAACCAACGGTGATACACACCTTGGTGGGGATGACTTCGATAAAGTGATCATGGACTGGCTGGCAGAAGAATTCCGGAAAGACGAGAACGTTGACCTCCGTAAAGACCCGATGGCTTTACAACGTTTGAAAGAAGCTGCTGAAAAAGCGAAGATTGAATTGTCTTCCTCTTCTGAAACCGAGATCAACCTTCCCTACATCACAGCAGTTGATGGAGTGCCTAAACACTTAGTAAAGAAATTAACCCGTGCCAGGTTTGAACAACTGGCTGATACCTTGTTTGAGCGTTGCTTAAAGCCCTGCGAAGCAGCTTTGCGTGACGCAGGTTTGAGTACTTCGCAGATTGACGAAGTGATCCTGGTAGGTGGTTCTACCCGTATTCCGAAAGTGCAGGAGATCGTTGAGAAGTTCTTCGGTCGTAAGCCACACAAAGGCGTAAACCCTGATGAAGTGGTTGCCATTGGTGCTGCTATTCAGGGTGCGGTATTGACTGGTGAAGTGAAAGATGTGTTATTGTTGGACGTTACTCCGCTAAGCCTTGGTATCGAAACCTTGGGTGGTGTGATGACAACCCTGATCCCTTCAAACACAACCATTCCAACAAAGAAGTCGGAGACATTCTCTACGGCTTCTGACAACCAGCCTGGTGTACAAATTCATGTACTGCAGGGTGAACGCGGAATGGCGAAGGACAACAAGAGCCTGGGTATCTTCAATCTTGATGGTATTCCGCCAGCTCCACGCGGTGTGCCCCAGATCGAAGTAATCTTCGACATCGATGCCAACGGTATTTTACACGTAACGGCAAAAGACAAAGGCACTGGTAAAGAGCAGAAGATCCGCATTGAAGCCGGTTCTGGTTTGACAAAAGACGAGATTGAAAAAATGAAGGCAGAAGCTGCAGCCAATGCTGACAAGGACAAGCAGGAAAAAGAAAGAGTGGAAAAAATCAACCAGGCCGATAGCTTGATCTTCCAAACAGAAAAGCAGTTGAAAGAATACGGTGATAAGATTCCTGCCGATAAAAAAGCGCCGATTGAAAGTGCATTGAATGAATTGCGTGAGGCACACAAATCACAGGATATTGCCCGCATTGATACTGCTGTTGCTAATATGAACAACGCATGGACTGCAGCCAGCGAAGAGTTGTACAAAGCAACGCAAGGTGCAGGTGGTCCGCAGGCAGGTGCTGACGGTGGAAATGGTCAGCAGCAAAGTGCTAGTGGCGCAGGCGAGAATGTAACGGATGCTGAGTTCGAAGAAGTAAAATAGGCCGCAGATTAGTAGGATTTCAGAAAGATTAGTGAGATTAATTATAGCAAACCCACAACTTCAGTTGTGGGTTTCTTTTTTATGAAAACGTCTTAAATGAAAAGCCGGCACATGGCCGGCTAATATGTCGAAAGGAAGATCCGATTAATCCTTAAAAAACCTTACTAATCCGTGGTTAAATGATGTCCATTGCCAACACAAAGAAGGTAAATACAAAGGGCATCACCAATGTTAGCCAGGGCCAGTTAGTCGCTATCGTAAATAACAACACGGCGGTAGAGATAAAGAACAAAATCCAATACAAACCTGTATTCCTTCTTTTCATTTCCATGTGGGAGAAATTTTCGCAAAAATAGGGGAGTGCGGCAAAAATCAAAGCATTATTTTCTAACCCATTGCCCTGCTGTTTACCTTGAAAGCTTTTCTTATTTTCGCCGCTGTGTAACTAATACACATAAATTAACCTTCTGCAACAGATTCCGATGAAGATTGAATTTTATTTACGGTTTAGAACAAAGTATGGACAAGCACTTTTTGTAACGGGTAACTTGTCTGCACTGGGAAATAACGATGCTGCTAATGCCTTCCCCTTACGCTTCCTGAATGAAGAATTCTGGTATGGATCAATTGAGCTTGATGAAACCGAGGTCAACGCTTTGCATTACCATTACCTCTTTCAAAACGAATACGGTGAAACCATTAAAGAAGGTGAGAAACACCGCATCATCGATTTCCGGAAAACGGCGGCCGACCTGGTGTTGGTAGATAGCTGGAACGATGAAAGCTTTTTTGAAAACGCGTTATATACCACGCCTTTCCGGGAGGTTTTTCTGAAAGATTCGAAGAAGCCAAAACCCAAAAAGGACGAAGAATATACACATGTATTTAAAGTAAAAGCGCCGCAGATACAGGTCAGTGAGGCCGTCTGTCTTTTGGGAAATACACCGGAGCTAGGCGCATGGAATCTGGAAGCACCATTGCTGTTAACCAAGAAAGGCGACTGGTGGACGATAGAAACAAACCTGCAGAATGAAAACCTGCCGGTCTCCTATAAATATGGGGTTGTAGATGCGGAAAGCGGAGCTTTTATCCGTTTTGAATTAGGAGATGACCGCTTCTTGTTCAGTGATGATATCGAGAATAAAAAAACAATTGTTCACGATGCATTCATTCGCCTGCCAAATACAACCTGGAAAGGTGCGGGGATAGCCATCCCCGTGTTTAGCCTGCGCACTGCCAATAGCTTTGGTATCGGTGAATTCACAGACATCAAACCATTGGCCGACTGGGCAAAGCAAACGGGTTTGAAATTGATCCAGTTGTTGCCGATCAATGATACATCTGCAACATTTACCTGGAAGGATTCTTATCCTTATGCAGCCATTTCTGCATTTGCGCTTCACCCGATCTATATCAACTTATCAAAAGTTGCAGGGAAGAAATTTACGCAAACGATCAAGTCCATCGCAAAAAAACAAAAGCAATTAAACTCACTACCCGAAATAGATTACGACCAAGTGATCGATTTCAAATTGAACATTTTGCGAGAGCTGTACGAGATGGATGGGCGGGAGTTTTTGCAGGAGAAAGACTATCAGGATTTCTTTGAAGACAATAAGAACTGGCTGGTGCCCTATGCTGCTTTTTGTTTCTTCCGCGACAAGTTTGGTACCTCGGATTTTTCAAAATGGAAGGTCGCTTCAGTTTACAACGAGGCGGAAGTAGCCAAGCTGACTTCACCAAAATCAAAAAGCTACAAGCAAATTGCTTTCTTCTACTTCGTGCAGTACCACCTGCACATGCAACTGAAAGAGGCAGTTGATTATGCTCATAAAAAAGGTTTGGCTATTAAGGGTGATATCCCAATCGGCATCTATCGTTACGGCGCAGATGCCTGGACTGCCCCTGAGCTTTACAACATGGACATGCAGGCTGGTGCACCGCCCGATGATTTCGCAGTGAAAGGCCAGAACTGGGGTTTCCCAACCTACAATTGGCAAAAAATGGAAGAAGACCATTTTGAATGGTGGAAACAACGCTTCCATCAAATGAGCAACTATTTTGATGCCTTCCGCATTGATCATATTCTCGGCTTCTTCCGAATCTGGAGTATCCCTACGCATAGCGTGGAAGGGATTATGGGACGCTTCATTCCGGCTTTGCCTGTTTCTGTTTACGAATTTGGGGAAAGAGGCATCTGGTTCGATTACGATCGCTTCTGTAAACCATTTATCATCGATGCTATTTTGTATCAAACGTTCGACGGACAGGCGCAATATGTAAAAGAAACATTCTTGGAGCCGAATAACCGCGGTGGTTATGATCTCCGCCCGGAGTTCGATACACAACGAAAAGTAGAGGAATATTTCGCGGCCCAAAAAGCGGCCGACGAGAATGATCAGATCAAACAAGGCTTGTTTGATCTGATTTCAAATGTGCTGCTGTTTGAAGAAAGCGGTTCAGAACAACAGAACTTTCATTTCCGCATTTCGATGGAAAACACATCTTCGTTCCAGTATTTAGATGAAAGCACAAAATGGAAAGTAAAAGAGCTATACGTTAACTATTTCTACCGCCGCCAGGATGGCTTCTGGAAACAGGAAGCGATGAAGAAACTACCGGCATTGAAAGAAGCAACCAACATGTTGATTTGCGGCGAAGACTTAGGAATGGTTCCACACAGCGTGCCAGACGTCATGAAGCAACTGAGCATCTTAAGCCTGGAAGTTCAGCGTATGCCGAAGGATCCAAACCTTCAGTTCTTTCATCCGAAAGATGCGCCATACTTGTCTGTCGTTACGCCATCTACCCACGACATGAGTACCATCCGGGGCTGGTGGGAAGAAGATCGCGGCAAAACGCAGCAATTCTTTAATGGCATCCTTGGCGAGCATGGCGAAGCACCCTACTTCTGCGAGCCGTGGGTGAATCGTGCCATCGTGCTGCAACATTTGTATTCTCCAGCTATGTGGGCCATCTTCCAGTTGCAGGATATTTTGGGTATGAGCGAAACCCTGCGCCGTCAGAACCCACATGAAGAGCGGATCAACCTGCCAGCAAACCCAACACACTATTGGAACTACCGCATGCACATGCCGTTGGAACAGTTGTGTAAGGAGAAGGAGTTCAACGATGAATTGAAGGATTATATTACCAACAGTGGAAGGTCTTGACTAGTGAGTGGTGAATAGCGGGTCAATAAGTTCCTCTACTCACCACTGACAACTCACCATTCACCAACTCGAGGCAACATTTTTGAAGCAACAAGGCACATGCGAATATTTCTGATTGGATTTATGGGCTGCGGTAAAACGCATTGGGGCAAGCAGATGAGTCAAAAATTGCAGATGCCTTTCTTCGACCTTGATTCACTCATTGAAGAACGGGAGGGTAAAACCGTTACTGAAATTTTTGCGGAGATGGGAGAGGAGTACTTCCGCATGCTGGAGAAAGACGTGCTGTATATGATCACGGAAAGTCATCCTACGTTTGTGATGGCTTGTGGCGGAGGGGCACCTTGTTTTTTTAATAATATTGATTACATGAAAAGCCGCGGGACAACTGTGTGGATCAATTGTTCCACCGATTGCCTTTACTCTCGTCTGGTTAAAGAAAAAGAAAAGCGGCCCCTGATTAAAAACATTCCGGATAACGAACTCCGTTCTTATATCATAAAAAAATACTCAGACCGAAAAATATTTTACCAGCAGGCCAACGTGATTTTAGCAGAAGATGACGTTAACTTAGAGGCCCTGATTGAAAAAACCTTTCACGCTTAACGATGCAAAAAATATATCTGGTTATCGGCATTATTCTGGCCGGCCTTGCCGTAGGATTAGGAGCTTTTGGTGCGCATGGATTGAAAAAAGTGGCATCGGTTGAAGATGTGGCAACGTACCAGACAGGGGTGCAATACCAGATGTACCATGCGCTGGCCCTCATTTTTGTCGGCGTGCTTTCTGACAGAATTTACAACGGATACGTTACCTATGCCGGTGTTCTCTTCACGGCCGGCGTCGTTTTGTTCTCGGGTTCTCTCTACCTGATTGTGTCCCTTCATGCGATGAACAAGGCAATTCCGAAGGCGATTGGCATCTTAACGCCGATAGGCGGGTTGATGTTCATAGCAGGCTGGATTTGCATGCTCATTGGGGTTCTGAAGAAATAGAAAAATTTTACGAAAACTAGCGTCCGGCCTGCGTTTCATCGGCCGGAATCTTATCTTTGGTTTATGGCTAACAAGCTGAAGAAATCCAATGAACCAAAAGTGGCTGTAGAAAAACCGGAGCCCAAAGAAAAAGTTGTCAGACCCAAAAAAGTCGTTGCAAAAACAACTGCTCCCGCCAAAACTACTTCCGCCGAAAAGTTTAAAAAAGATCGTGAAGAGAAGGTTGACTTGAAAAAGTTGGCAAAGGATGAACGCACCTGGAAGATTCTTGGTACGGTCTCGTTGCTGATGGCTGTTTTCCTGTTTATTTCTTTTATCTCTTATTTCTCTACCTGGAAAGAAGACCAATCGCAGATATTCAACAAAGGCATATCATTTTTGTTTGATAACGACACGAAAGTTGCCAACCTGCTTGGTCGGCTAGGCGCTTATTTTTCACATGGCCTGATCCGCCAGGGGTTTGGCCTTGCATCGTTTTTGTTTTGCTGTTTCTTTTTCGTGGTTGGGATCAACCTCGTTTCCAATCGCAAGGTTTTTTCTATCTGGAGAAACCTGCGGTACGTAACTGTCGGCCTTGTGATTCTTTCTGTGACACTTTCTTTTCTATTCTCTTCGTTTGATTTTCCTTTTGGCGGAAGCGTCGGCGACATGATCAACAACTGGCTAAGTGCCTTCCTTGGAACAGTGGGAACCGGTGCGTTACTACTGGTTGTTGGCGGGTCTTATCTTATCTGGCAATTCAACCCAACATTCAATGTGCCGATCCGAAATAAAGAAGTTGTGCCAGAAGTTGAAGAAGAGCAAACTGGTGAGCCGGAAGTTGTCATTGAAGAATTAGTAAAGGAAGAACCTTCTCCAATTGCTTTGGCAAAGCAAGCGGCAACCATCAATGAGCTTTACGCAACCAAGGAGAAAGAAAAAGAAATAGAGACCACGCCGAATATCTTAAACGGCGATGGCGAAATGGTATTAAGCATCAACCCAATTAAAGAAGAGAAAGATTACGGCATTCAAATCGTAGAAAGAGAAGAACCTGAAGAGGAAGAAGAAATCATGCCAGTGAATGATCCGGTAGCCGACGAAATAGTAGACGACATTTTGCATAAGGAAGAAGAAGCCGTAACAAAAGAACTCCCGATGGACCTTCCGCAGGAAGAAACAATTGAGGAACCTAGACCAAGGAAGCGTCTGCAAGAACCTGAGCCAAAGCTTGAACTGGAAATTAAAACCGTAGAAGAAAACACCGAAGAGGAAACAGAAGAGCGTCAAAAAGATTACAGCGATCTTCCTCCTTACGAACCTACACTTGACCTGAGAGACTATAAATATCCAACAATTGATTTGTTAGAGCAGCACGGCAGCGAACGAATTGTCCAGGATCCCGCAGAACTGGAGATGAACAAGAACCAGATCATCAACACGCTGAAAAACTACGATATCACGATTCAAAAGATCAGTGCAACCGTAGGCCCAACAGTTACGTTGTATGAGATTGTTCCGGCGGCCGGTGTTCGTATTTCACGGATCAAGAACCTGGAAGACGATATCGCCTTGAGCCTTGCCGCTCTTGGTATTCGTATCATCGCTCCAATTCCAGGTAAAGGAACCATCGGTATTGAAGTGCCGAACGTGAAGAAGACGATCGTGAGCATGAAGACCTTGCTTTCCGCAGAGAAGTTCATTCACAATACACACAGTCTTCCTATTGCTATTGGCAAACGAATCGATAACGAAAACTTTATCGTTGACCTGGCATCGATGCCGCACTTGCTAATGGCTGGTGCAACGGGTCAGGGTAAATCAGTTGGTCTGAATGCGGTTCTCGTTTCGCTTCTTTATAAAAAACATCCTTCGCAATTGAAGTTTGTTTTGATCGATCCGAAGAAGGTGGAATTGAGCGTTTACCGCCATATCGAAAATCATTTTCTTGCGAAACTTCCAGGTGAAGAAGATGCGATCATTACCGATACAAAAAAAGTAATTCACACGCTGAATGCACTTTGTATCGAGATGGATAATCGTTACGATCTGCTGAAAGAAGCAGGGGCAAGGAACATCAAAGAATACAATGAGAAGTTCACGAAGCGCAGATTGAACCCGCAGAAAGGTCACCAATACTTACCGTTCATCGTGTTGGTAGTGGATGAATTTGCCGACCTGATCATGACGGCAGGTAAGGAGGTAGAGATGCCAATTGCACGTTTGGCACAGCTTGCCCGTGCGGTAGGTATTCACCTGATCATTGCTACACAACGTCCTTCCGTTAACATCATCACTGGTACTATTAAAGCGAACTTCCCGGCACGTATTGCCTTCAAAGTATCTAGCAAAATTGACTCCCGTACAATCCTGGATGCTGGCGGTGCAGAGCAGTTGATTGGTAAAGGGGATATGTTGATTTCTTACAACGGTGAGATCACCCGTCTGCAATGTGCTTTTGTTGATACTCCCGAGGTAGAGAAAATCGTTGACTTTATTTCCGATCAACGCGGTTACCCGCAAGCCTTTATGTTGCCTGAATACGTGGACGAAAAAGAGTTGGAAGGAAAAGACTTCGATGCATCAGACAAAGACCCATTATTTGAAGATGCAGCAAAACTGATCGTGGCAAACCAGGTTGGTTCGACTTCATTACTGCAACGCAAAATGAAACTTGGTTATAACCGCGCAGGCCGCTTGATGGACCAATTAGAAGCGGCGGGTATTGTTGGACCTAACTTAGGCAGTAAAGCAAGAGAAGTTTTGATCAAAACAGACGCGGAACTCTTCGAGTTTTTGGAGACGCTAAGCTGATGTTAATAAACCTATACGTTTTAATCCCGGTACGTCAATTGCCGTCCTAGTGACGCTTACCGGCTATATTTGCCGGGATTTTGAATTAAACTATAGGAAAGATGAAAAGAATTTTTACCCTTTTAAGCTTTGGTTTTCTGGCCTTGTCGGCAACTGCTCAAAAGACGACAAATCCAACGCAGAGCGACCCCGAAGCCAAGAAATTATTAGATGCTGTTAGCGCAAAATTCAAGACATATGCTTCGCCGCAGGCTTCTTTTACGTATAAAGTAGAGAATGCACAGGGCAAAGCGCTTTCCACGAAGAAAGGAACGGTGACCATGAAGGGAAATAAATTCCGTGTATCAATGGATGGAATGGAAATTTTCTCTGATGGAAAAACAGTTTGGAACTACGACAAATCTGCCAACGAAGTAACGGTCAACAACGTGAACGAAAGCGGCGGTGGAATGAATCCGCAAAAGATGTTTACCAACTTCTACGACAAAGATTTCTTTTACAAATTGAATGGCACAAAGAAAGAAGGTGGTAAAACGCTTTCTGAAATTGAGTTAACACCAACCGATAAAACAAGACCTTACCACAAAGTATATGTGTTGGTTGATAAAGCTTCTAACAGCATTTACAGCGCTAAGTTCTTGGAAAAATCAGGCGGTCGTTACAGCTACACCGTTAATAGCTTAAAAGGTACATCTGCAGTTGCAGACACCGAGTTTGCTTTCAACAAAGCAAGATATCCGGGTGTCGAAGTAGTGGATTTACGATAATTATCTGAACCTTGATTTGGAAGGATTGTAAGGATTTAAAAGAAATAGGTACATCAACATAAAGAAAGAGTCGTTCGAATAGGGACGACTCTTTTTATTTCCCCATCATCTTATAAATCCCTCCAAATCCAGGTTTAGACAAATAATCCAATTAATCCTTCAAAATCATGGTTCAGACAACTACTTTTGCCACCCTCAAATCGAAGAACCTTATTTGTGATTATGGAACCGAAGTATATCCAGAAAATTGCTGAAAACTTAAGCCTCTCCGTCAAACAGATCAACAATATTTACGGTCTGCAGGCGGAAGGCGCCACCATTCCGTTCATGGCCCGTTACCGGAAGGAAGCCACCGGGAATCTTGACGAAGTCGTGATTGGAAACGTCGTTGAAGAAATTGCTTATTTCACCGATTTAGACAAGCGAAAAGTAACCGTGGTTAAGACCATCGAAGACTTAGGAAAGTTGACGCCGGAACTTAAAGCAAAAATCGAAAATTGCTTTAGCGCTACTGAGCTGGAAGACATTTACCTGCCCTACAAACCGAAACGCAAAACCAGGGCTACGCAGGCTATCGAGAAAGGACTGGAGCCACTTGCAAAAACACTTTTCGAACAGGCCGCAGTGAACCCGGAAGAAGAAGCAGGCAAGTTTCTTACAGCTGATGTAAAAGACACAAAAGAAGCCCTGCAAGGCGCCAGGGATATTATTGCGGAATGGGTCAGTGAACACGAAGAAGCGAGAGGAAAGATTCGCCAGCTGTTTACCGAAACAGCTACCGTTACCGCAAAAGCCATGACGGCTAAAAAAGACGAAGAAGACGCACAGAAATACCGCGACTATTTTGAGTTCAGCGAGCCGCTGAGCAAAAGTCCATCACACCGCATACTGGCCATCAGGAGAGGCGAGAAAGAAGGTTTTCTGTTGATGGATATCAGCATCGACAAAACAATTGCTGTAGAAGAACTGGAAAGAATTTTTGTGAAGGCTTCAAATGCTGCGGCCGGCGAAGTGAAAAAAGCAATTGATGATTCCTACAACCGTCTGCTGAAACCTTCTATTGAAAACGAATTTCGGTTAGCAAGCAAGAACAAAGCTGACGAAGAAGCGATCAATGTGTTTACAGAAAATCTTCGTCAACTTTTGCTGGCATCGCCACTCGGTTCGAAAAGGGTGTTAGCTCTTGACCCAGGCTACCGAACCGGTTGCAAGTTGGTTTGCCTGGATGCACAGGGAGCCCTGTTGCATCATACAGTCATCTATTTGCACCAGTCCGATAATGCCGTGCATGAATTGAAATACCTGGTCGACAAATACAACATTGAAGCGATTGGTATTGGCAACGGAACAGCCGGGAGAGAAACCGAAGGCTTGGTTCGGTCGATTGATTTCGGAAAGCCGGTAAGTATCTTCCAGGTGAACGAAAGCGGTGCGTCAATCTATTCTGCATCTGAAGTAGCGAGAGAGGAATTCCCTGATCATGATGTTACGGTTCGTGGCGCTATCAGCATCGGCCGTCGTTTACTTGACCCGTTGAGTGAGTTAGTGAAGATTGATCCGAAGTCAATTGGTGTTGGTCAATACCAACACGATGTGAATCAGACCAAATTAAAGACTGCATTGGACAGGGTGGTAGAAAGTGCCGTGAACTTCGTTGGCGTGGATGTGAATACGGCCTCAAAACACTTGCTACAATATGTTTCCGGTATCAGTTCAACACTGGCAAATAACATCGTTCAATACCGCACGGCAAATGGTCCGTTTAAAACAAGGAATGAGTTGAAAAAAGTGCCTTTGATGGGACCTAAGGCATTTGAGCAGTGTGCTGGTTTTCTTCGTATTCCCGGTGCGGAAAACTTACTGGATAATTCATCTGTTCACCCCGAACGCTACTCATTAGTAGAACAAATGGCGAAGGACGTGCAGGCGTCGTTGGAAGAGTTGATCAGGAATGGTGATGTCAGGAAGAAGATCAACAAACGCCAATATATTAATGAAACTGTTGGTGAGTATACCATTGAAGACATTTTAAAAGAATTGGAAAAACCTGGCCGAGATCCTCGTGCGCAGATCGAGGAGTTTCGATTTGATGAAACCATCAAGAGCATTGAAGATGTAAAGGTAGGCATGACAGTACCGGGCATTGTAACTAACATTACTGCTTTTGGTGCATTTGTAGATATTGGAGTGAAGCAGGACGGTTTGGTACATGTTTCCCAACTAAGCAACCGCTATGTTTCCGACCCAAAGGAAGTAGTGAAGTTGAACCAGAAAGTAACGGTAACGGTAACTGAAGTAGATGTAGCAAGAAAGCGGATTGCATTGACAATGAAAACGGAAGTTGGAAGCCAGAGGTCAGAAGGAGGAAGCAGGAAGCCGGAAAGCAGAAATGAGCGAGGAGAAAAGAAGCCGTTCATTAAAAAAGAGCAGCCAATGAATTCGTTCCAGAAAAGTTTGATGGATCTAAAGAAGAAGTTTCAATAAAGAAAGCCCTCAATTGAGGGCTTTTCATTTATTCGAGTAAATCCGATGTAGAGCAATCCACGTTTATAACAACACAGGATTTAGGGGTCCAACTTCAAAAACAAACGTCTCACAACGGTAAGACCGATGAACACGGCCATTTTGCGTGGCTGGTTTCCAACGTGGTGAAGCGGTGATAACCCTGATCAATTCTTCTTCCATTCCATAACCAGCATTTGACCTTGAACGGGTTTCCTCAATTTCACCATTCTTTCCAATGCGGAAAATTACTTCTACATAATATTTCCCAGTAGGAGCACAGTTAACTATCGGAATATTAGTATCAACGCTTCTTTTTATGTAAAGTGCCCAATCATTATGGCTTGTGCCGAAAGATGCCTCGGTTCTTATGACTTCACACGAAGCTGGTCTTACTGCCTTCTGGCCAAAGACACTTGAAGAAGAATAGAGCATGAACGACACAACTAAATAAAGAAACCGCATTCCTTTCGCATTTTTCTTACAGATGCAGGCTGTCAGCTATTCCACAATCGCTTTGCGGATTTTTATCAGTTTCACTAACAATTCCTCCAGCAAATCCAACTTCAACATATTCGCTCCATCACTCAGTGCGCAAGAAGGATCGGGGTGGGTTTCTATGAATAAACCATTTGCACCGGTTGCAATTGCTGCAGAAGCAATGGTCCCGATCATCTGCGGGTTTCCACCGGTAACACCACTTGTCTGGTTGGGTTGTTGAAGGCTGTGTGTGCAATCCATTACGACCGGCACGCCACTTTCCTGCATGATGGGAATATTACGATAATCGACAACCAGGTCTTGGTATCCGAACGTTGTGCCGCGTTCAGTCAGCATCACTTTGTCATTCCCGGTATTGCGAATTTTTTCAACCGCAAACTTCATTGAGCCACCACTTAAAAACTGTCCCTTCTTTACGTTGACAATTTTACCTGTTTCGCCTGCCGCATTCAAAAGTTCTGTCTGACGGCACAGGAAAGCTGGTATCTGCAAAATATCAACGTAGGCTGCAGCCATAGCAGCATCTTGTTCCGTATGAATATCAGTGGTGCAGGGAAGATTATAATGTTTTGCCGCCTTTTGTAAAATCGTCAATCCTTTCTCATCTCCCAAGCCGGTGAATGAGGTCGCACTGGTACGATTGGCTTTACGATAAGAGGCTTTCAATACATAGGGGATCTGATGCTTCTGGCAAAGACCTGAGACCTGCTCTGCAATTTGGAAAACGATTTCTTCGCTTTCAACCACACAGGGGCCGGCTATCAGAAAGAAATTGTTCTTATCATAATTCTGCTGGGCAAAAAGCTGTTCTAAAAACTGGTTCATGTAGCAAAAGTAAAGAAACAGTGCAGCCGCCTGACACAATCAATTAGTGGAATGAATATACCCTAAATGACCGAGGGCTGCTATTGCCTATTGCGCATTGCCATTTACATTTGCACCGCTATATGACAAAAGAAAAAATACTGATCATTGGGGCCTCCGGCCAAATTGGTGTGGAATTAACCCTTGCCCTGCGTAAAATTTACGGTGCGTCGAACGTTATTGCTTCCGACCTGCGTGAACAAAGTCCGTTGCTTGAAGGAACCGGTCCTTATGTTAGCCTTGATGTGATGAACAAAGAGATGCTGCACGTGCAGGTTATCCGGCAGGGTGTGACACAGATTTATTTGCTTGCCGCCATCCTCTCAGCGACGGGTGAAAAAAATCCGAATCTTGCCTGGCACCTGAACATGCAGGGATTGCTGAATGTGCTAGACATCGCCAGGGAAGAAAAGCTAACCAAGGTGTATTGGCCCAGCAGCATTGCGGTTTTCGGGCCGACTTCTCCTAAACAAAATTGTCCGCAGAAAACAGTGATAGAACCAACCACCGTTTATGGCATCTCCAAGTATGCCGGTGAGTTCTGGTGCAAATATTATTTCAATAAATACGGTGTTGATGTGCGCAGTCTGCGGTACCCGGGCTTGATCTCTTACAAATCAGCGCCGGGAGGTGGTACAACGGATTATGCCGTGGAGATTTACCATGAAGCCTTAGAAGAAAAAAGATACACTTGCTTCCTTGAAAAAGATACCTACCTGCCGATGATGTACATGCCGGATGCCATCCGTGCTACAATCGAACTGATGGAAGCACCAAAGGAAAAAATCAAGGAACGAACGTCGTATAATCTTTCAGCCATTTCCTTTTCACCTGAGGAAATAGGAGCAGAGATTAAAAAACATATACCTGAATTTACGATCGATTACAAACCGGACTACCGCCAGGCGATTGCTAATAGCTGGCCGCAAAGTATTGATGATTCGGTGGCGAGAAACGATTGGGGCTGGAAGCACGATTTTGATTTAGCCCGCATGACAGAGGATATGTTGAAAAACCTTCAACAAGAGAAAAGCTAACAAATTAGCTTGTGTTCCTCAACACCTCGTTTTAGTTATTGATGAAATAAGAAAAAGCAAGAAAGGATAAGCAAGACTTATAAATGTAAAACATCATCCATGGTGAATACACCTTGCTTGCCAGCAATGAACTCCGCCGCTAGTACAGCGCCTAGAGCAAAACCTTTCCGGTTGTGTGCGGTATGAATGATTTCGATGTCATCAATTTCAGAACTGTATTTCACATAATGTGTTCCCGGTGCAGGATCAATGCGTTCGCTATAGATGGCTAATTCAGATGGTTGGTTTGCATCACCATTTACCCAAGCCGTTTTACGGCCAATATTTTCCATCACTTGTTCTGCAAGTGTAACAGCTGTACCGCTGGGTGCGTCTTTTTTTTGTGTGTGGTGAATTTCTTTCAGGGTTACTTCATAGTCGGGTTGAGTAGCCATCAGGCGGGCAAGCAGTTTATTTACCTGGAAGAAAATATTTACGCCAACACTGAAGTTGCTGGCATGAAGAAAGCTTCCGCCTTTCTCCCCGCAGGCGGCTTTCGCTTCATGTAGTCTGTTGTTCCAACCTGTGGAGCCACTTACTACAGGCACGCCAAAATTGATACAGTGCATCACATTTTCAAATGCACTAACCGGCCCGGTAAACTCAATGGCAACATCGGCCTTGGTCAGATTTTCTTTTGTGAGATCGTCGGCGTTGTCGATGGTAATCTTCAACACAATTTCGTGACCACGTTCAAGTGCAATTCCTTCAATCATCTGGCCCATCTTACCATATCCAACCAATGCTATTTTCATATCAATGATTTATAACCTTAATGCTGTGTAATTCTCAATTGTAAATGATCAGGGAACCGGCAGAAGCCGTGGTTTGTAATCAGCTTTATTTTTCACACCCAAAACCAAGCTCAGACCTGTTGTGCCGGCAAATTGGCTCGGACCAAATTTGAATCTCAAACTTAAATCGGGACTAACGTCGAAGGCTTTGAGGTGCGCATCAACCGTGGCGTCTACCACATTTAATCCCCAGAACACAATGAAGAAAAGAACAGAGTAGTCAATATTTCTTCTGAATTCATCTCGATACACCTGCAAGGAATTCACATCAAATTGGCGAAAGCGGGGGTTGGCAGCCCAGTACTTGGTCGAATCACGGTACGGGCCTGGATAATTGCTGGTAGGTGATCGCTCAGGTAAGTTGGCTTCGTATACTGCTGTATAGGCAAAACGCAACGCTCTATAATTGTCGAGATTGTAAAAAAACACAGCACCGGTAACGCCTAGAGCCCCGTACACGATAGGAATCTTCCAGTATTTCTTATTGTAAAACTGTCCCCAACCAGGCAAAATGGCAGAACGGATTGTTGCCTTTCTTGGTGAAAAAGCACGCCGTACGGAATCAACTTTGCGCTGGTTGCTGATCATTTCCGATTGCCTAACCAACGAATCAACCGGCACTGGTCTCGCTGTATCCGTTTGCGAAAAAACAACCAGCGAAAGAAAAATGCAAAACAAGACCGTATAGACCGCTCGTTTAATCAATGGTCACATTCATTTGATCCAACAATTTGTTCATTTCTTCCAGTGAGTAATATTCAAACGTAATGGAACCGCTGCCATCCTTGCTATGACGCAGTTTTACTCTTGTGCTAAAGTGTGAGCCTAGTTTGTCTTCTACTTTCTTAAAAGCAGGAGGTAAAGATTCCGTAGCTTTTTTCTCTTCCTTTTCGCGGTAAATATTTCGAACAAGAGTCTCAGTTTGACGAACAGAAAGTCCTTTTGATTTGATCTCGTCAAAAATGTATAACTGCTTGTCGATGGTGTCCACGTTGATCAGGGCACGTGCATGGCCCATGCTGATCTCACCATTGCGCACTGCAATTTGAATATCTGGTGGAAGCTTCAGCAATCGGATATAATTGGTAACCGTACTGCGATCTTTACCCATCCGTTCAGCAACCTGCTCTTGCGTGTGACTTAATTCTTCCATCATCCGCTTATAGCTAAGCGCAATTTCCATGGCGTTTAAGTCTTCACGCTGCAGGTTTTCCAGGAGGGCCAATTCTAATAATTCCTGGTCGTTTGCCTGGCGAATGAATGCTGGAATATCTTTCAGGCCAGCAAGTTTGGAAGCACGCCAGCGGCGTTCTCCAGAGATCAAACGGTATTTGTTTCCTGCGATTTTAGAAACAGTGATGGGTTGAATGATATCGTGCAGCTTAATTGACTGTGCAAGCTCTTGTAACGCTGTTTCATCAAAATCTTTCCTTGGCTGTTTTGGATTGGTTTCAATGTTTTCAACGGGAATGCGTAAGATGCCGGTGGCTGCTTCCACCACTTGTGGTTTTAAAGCACCTGCAGTGTTTTTAAGATCAGTATCAATATTCTGCAATAAGGAACGAATTCCTTTGCCTAAAGCATCTTTATTTTGTTTTGGGGCGGTCATGTAGTCAATTAAAGTTCAAAGTTAATAGTTCACTAGCGGTTCAGGGCACAACAATACAGTGCGCTTTGCAACAAAAACGATAAAATTCGGTGAGCCCGGTTAACGCTCTGAGCCACAGGCTGACATTCTTTGCAACTCCTTATCAGAGCTCAATTGTGCGTTCTTCCTGGGGAATTTTGGTTAGGTTATTCTTTTGAAGAATTTCTTTTGCCAGGTTCAAATAATTCATGGCGCCTTTACTGTTTGCATCGTAAAGGATGACAGGTTTGCCAAAAGAAGGCGCTTCACTGAGGCGGGAATTCCGGTGAACAATGGTGGTGAATACCAATTCTTCAAAATGGCGACGAACTTCAGCCACCACCTGGTTACAGAGTCTCAAGCGGCCATCGTACATCGTCATTAAGATTCCTTCTATGACCAAATCAGTATTCAACCTGCTTTGCACAATCTTGATTGTGTTCAGCAATTTGCCTAATCCTTCCAAGGCAAAGAACTCGCACTGCACCGGTACAATAACCGAATGCGCTGCCGTCAAGGCATTTACGGTAATCAATCCAAGCGAAGGAGAGCAGTCGATGATGATAAAATCATAGTTGTCTTTGATTGACTCCAGCAGGTTCTTCAAAACTGCTTCCCGGTTGGGATAATTGATCATCTCAATTTCAGCACCCACTAAATCAATATGTGAAGGAATGAGATCAAGATTTGGAATGTCCGTTTTAAGTACAACATCTTTGGCCTCGGCATTATTGACCATGCAGTCGTAAAGACTTTGCGTGACGTTCTGCAAATCAAAACCAACTCCGGTAGTACTGTTTGCCTGTGGGTCGGCGTCTACTAACAGGGTTCTGAATTCAAGCACAGCAAAACTCGCTGCTAAGTTGATAGCCGTTGTGGTTTTTCCTACTCCGCCTTTTTGATTGGCAACGCCGATAATTCTGGCCATTAATGGTTGTGTATTTTATATGTCAATGGTTTCACCAATGGCAGGCAACAGCAATGTAAGGCCTGCATCAGTAAAAGCTTGTTTTACTTTTTCGTGATCGATTTTTATATAACCGAATGTGTCGTAATGAACGCCAACAATGGTTTTGCACTGAATCATTTCAGCGGCAATGATCGCATCTTCATAACCCATGGTAAAATTGTCGCCGATGGGTAGAACAGCGAAATCAAGCTTTGCCCAGCGAGGAACCAACTGCATATCCATGGTCAGTGCCGTATCGCCGCTGTAATAAAAACTGTTAGAACCTGTTACAATAAAGCCCATCGGATTGGCACCATAACTTCCGTCAGGTAGTGCCGATGAATGAATAGCATTGGTACATTTTACCGTACCAAAATCAAAATTCCATTTGCCGCCTGTATTCATAGGGTGGTACTTCTCCACTCCCTGCTGGTTCAACCAGGTTACTACTTCAAATGCACCAACCACGGTTGCGTTGTTCTGTTTTGCCAGCGTCACACAATCAGCCACGTGGTCCGGATGACCATGCGAAACTAATATATAATCTGCCTTCACATCCTCCAGCCTGATGTCTTTTGCCAGCTCGTTAGGTGTGATAAATGGATCGAACAGGATTCGTTTGCCATTCATTTCCACCGCAAAACAAGATTGCCCGTAGTAGGTAAACCTCATGATTATCAGTTTTTTCCAGTGCCCGCAAAAATACAGCGAATGAGGCCAAAAAGGGCAGGGCCCGCCAGAATCTCTTAACAGCAGGCAAAAATCCTTGCCCTAGATTTGCAGCCATGCGCAGTTCACCCTTCTGGTTACTCATCGGTGGTTTGATGATCGTTCTTGATATCTATTTTTTCCAGATCTTAAAATTGATTACTGCTTCAGCAGCGCCGAGAACAAAAGGCATTATCAATATTACCTATTGGACCATTTCCATTATTGTCATCCTCCTGCTTTTCCTTTTGCCTTACCTGAACCTGGACAGCATTCAGAAAGGGCTGCGAAGCACTGTCTTTGCCGTGCTGATAGCGTTTTTCCTTTTAAAACTATTTGCTGCCGTTTTCTTTTTGATCGATGACATCCGGCGAGGCATTCAATGGCTCTGGGGCAAATTCTTTTTCCAGAACCCCGATGGCCAGGGAGTGCAAACCAGTCCGCGAATCAGCCGGTCGCTGTTTTTAAGCTGGCTTGGAATTGCTGTTGGCGGATCAATCTTTACAACGCTTTTGTACGGATTTACCAACCGGCACAATTATAAAATCTGGCACATTCCGTTATCGTTCCCTAACCTGCCTGCTGCTTTTAAGGGATTGCGCATCGTCCAGATCTCCGACGTGCACTCCGGTAGCTTTACCAACAAAGACGGGTTGCAGAAAGGAATCAATAAGATCATGGAACTAAAGCCTGACCTGATTCTTTTTACCGGCGACCTGGTAAACAACAAGCACGACGAAATGCTGGAGTACATGGATATCTTCGCTCAGCTAAAAGCACCGCTTGGTGTTTATTCTGTTTTCGGTAACCATGACTACGGTGATTATGTAAACTGGGGCAGCATTGAAGAAAAAAGAGCTAACCAGGAAAAATTAAAAGAGATACATGCGAAAATGGGGTGGCGGCTTCTGTGGGACGAGCATGTTGCAATTGAAAGAAATGGCGAGCAGATTGCGTTAATTGGCATCCAGAACTGGAGTGCACTTGGCAATTTTCCCAAATACGGCAACCTCGCTAGAGCCCATGCCGGCTCCGAAAAATACCCGTTTAAAATATTGATGAGCCATGACCCTACACATTGGGATGCCGAAGTCAGGCCAAAGTTCAGTGATATTGATTTGACGCTCTGTGGCCACACCCATGGATTTCAATTTGGTGTTGAAATACCGGGATTCAGATGGAGCCCGGTGCAATATGTATACAACCAATGGGCTGGACTTTACAAAGAAGGCAACCAAACAATTTACGTCAATCGCGGCTTTGGATTTATTGGCTATCCAGGCAGGGTAGGGATACTTCCAGAAATTACCCTGCTTGAATTATCCTAACCCACAATGATGAATTAAACTTTGGGTTATCTTGTCTGTCAATGGCGGATTGATATCCGCTCTATTCCTGGATACCTGGTATGCTTCGAACATTTTTTCTAACGATATTACTCCTCATCTCAACGTTTTTCTGCTCAGCACAGAAGGGATTGGATTCGCTTAGCTCAGATATAAACCTGGCTGATTACGATGCCCTTTTTTCAGAGTTGGATGATTTGTTAGACTCACTTTCAAAACCACGAAGCCTTGCTGTCTTCAATTTAGCAGTCGGCCAAAGCTATTTGAACTTTGACAAACAAACTGCTGCCAGTGAATCGAATAAGCGATTGATTTATACGCCGTCATTAGGTTATTTCCACAAGTCTGGTTTAGGGTTAAATTTAGGGACTTCTTTTATTAACGACGGTACCAAATTTGGCCCTTTCCAGCACGTCATTACAGGCTCTTATGATTATCAAAAAAAGAAACAATTCATCACCGGAATTACCTACTCCCGGTTTGTTACAAAAAAGGACCTGCCGTTTTATACATCACCCTTAAAGAATGAATTGTATGGCTATTTCACCTACCGTCATCATTGGCTGAAGCCATCAGTCGGCGTAAGTTACGGGTGGGGTAGCCGGGAATCATTTGAAGAAGTAAGAGAAAAAATCAAAAATATCAAGGCCGCAAGACGGGGCTTTATTCGCATCAATACTGTCGAAAAAGTGAATGACCTAAATCTTATTACATCTGTGCGCCATGATTTTTATTTCATGCGTGCATTGGGTAGCGATCGCATTCGGTTTACACCGCAACTGTCTTTCGTTAGCGGTTCCCAGCGCTTCGGTTTCAATCAAACCAGTAATAGCTATGCAACAGTGAGAAAAACCGGGCGAAGCATTTTATATAATTCGGAGAACGTCATTTTCGATGACCAATTTAAGTTCCAACCAATATCACTTACCGGTTTTTTAAAAACTGAGTATACTAAGGGAAAGTTATATCTGCAACCGCAGCTAATGCTTGATTATTATTTCCCTGCTTCGGAAGATAAGTTCTCTGCAATCTTCTCTTTAAACCTAGGGGCGTGGTTTTGAAAATTGAAGATTAGTTAACAACAAGCGGCATTATACTTGAATTTGTTCGACAAACTCACGTTTATGAAATTCAAGTTTCTCACCTTAATCGTCTCGCTGCTTATTGCACAATTTTCTTTCGCTCAATTCAGTGTAGGTGTCAAAGCCGGAGCCAACATCGTAAAAGTCGATGGACGTTCATTTAAAGATGAGTTCCGCTATGGCTATCATCTTGGTGGCTTTGCAAACATCGGCATTGGTGGACGTTTTAGCATTCAGCCGGAAGTATTGTTTAATCAATACCAAACCAGAACCGGTACCGAATTCGAAGACATCTATGAAAATGCGTTCAGTGGCAACAACAATGTAAAGCTGAACTATCTGTCCATTCCGTTGATGCTGAATTACAAATTGGGTTCATTGCTTTCCTTGCAGGCCGGGCCGATGTTTAGTGTCCTGATGGATCAAAACAAAAATTTATTAGAGAATGGCCAGGAGGCTTTCAAAAAGGGCGATTTCTCAATGTTGGGGGGTGCGCAGATCAGCCTTGGCAAAATCAAACTGAATGGCCGCTATGTTGTTGGCTTAAACAACATCAACGATATTGATAACCGCGATCAGTGGAAGAACCAGGGATTCCAGCTTTCAGTTGGTCTTGGTTTATAATAAACTTGTTACACAATAAAAAAGCCTCTTTTGCAAGAGGCTTTTTTTATACTTGAATTGAACTTATAGTTTCTGCAATTTTTCTCTCCGTTGAATGCCCGGACCGGAAATCTGCAGGTAGTAAGTGCCTTGGGCAAGATCATCCATGTTAATGGGGAACGTATTCACGTTGCCACGTTGCAATTGCAATTGTCCGCTTTGGATCGTACGGCCTGAGTTATCCACCAATTGCCATGTAGCGGAACCTGATTGTTCAGATGTGATTCGAACCTGTGCACGGTTGCTGACCGGGTTCGGTGTTACGCTTACAATACTGTTGCGGCCATCGAGTGCAATTGTTACAACATTGGAATATTCAACACGATTGTTTTTGTCGACGATAGCCAACCGGTAATAGACAGTGTTGCTCTGAAGCTTCATCACATCAGCATCTAGCAATGAATATTGATTGGCAATTCTTTCATTTCCTTTTGCCCTTATCTTTCCAATTGCTGTAAAGCGACTACCGTCTACACTGCGTTCAACAATGAAATGCGATGTGGTAGCTTCATTTTCTGTCGTCCATTTAAGCGAAGTGACATTATTCTGCAGTGTGCCCGTGAATGTCATCAGGTCAAGTGGCAGCGTGAAGTTGACACTCGAAAAATAGAAGGAGGAGAAACCGCTGATATTAGCCTGTAAAACAAATCCATCCGTGCCATGTGCTTCAGCAAAAGTAGGCGTGATGAGGGTTGAAGGGTTCTGTGCCCCATTGACACAATTGTCGTTGTTTTTCAGAATGCGTAATGAGGCAATGTTGGCAACGCCGCTTCCCGGTTCGGCAATCAATGCATCCAGTTCTGCCTTGGAAATATAAAGCCTGACCCCTACCGCTGTTGAAGGTTGGTTTTGTGGTGTGATGGTGATGTTGCGATTAAGATAACGTACGTTTTTGCTTATACGTATTGGTCCGCTGTGTGTATAGAACGATGATGTAACAAGACCTAGATTATTTCCGTTTGCAAAAATTTCTGCCATGATGTTACCATCCGGGCCAGTGATTGGTACCCAGATATTGTTGTTCGTTGCATCAATTGTAACTGGCGTGCCTGTATTGCAATTATTTGCGACCCCGGTAGTAACGGGTATAGATGCAGGGATTGAACTCTTACCACTAGCATCATTATATCCAAGGAATGTGTAGCGCTGAATACATCCCGGACAGGCGGGTACAACGGGGTTTGCATTACTCGGTCCGGAACTTGTTGTTGACCGATCCATCACAACGAAGATGTCCTTACCATTAGGCGCAAATGCAAGATCACGAAAACGGTTTTGCCCACCGAAATAGCTGACCGTATCAAAGCCGTTCGTTGGGATGATTGCGTTACCGGTTTCATTCATCTTCATGCGTACAAGCCGGCCCCATTTCAGCGAAGCAGCAATCAGTGAGTTTTTCCACCCTGGAACTAAGGTGTGGCTATATACGTCAAGCCCAGACCATCCCTCTGAAGGCCAGGCACCGTTGTTTACAGGGTTGGTGTAAATCCCGTTTACTGTTGCCTGGCTGGCAGCATAGGCTGAGAAAATAGGATCTTCATAATTGGGAATTGAGCTGGCGTTGTTGGCTTCATTTACAATCAATGGCATGATCGTCGCATCAGCTCCATTATTATGTCCGGCTTTCGAGTTGTTGTAATTATTGTCTGCAGCATAGCCTATCACTAATGGATGCCCATAATTTCGATCACGTTTTATGATATTGATTTCATCATCACTATAGGGCCCATGGCTACTGCCATACAAATTTCCATTGGCGTAAGCAAAGCCTTGGTTGTTTCGAATACCTGTGCACCACACCGCGTTTTGTTTTGCAGGTGAAGTCGTGTTATACGGATTGTCGTTCGGAATCCAGCGGTCTAAAGTTCCTGCATCACCATCCGGCTCAAGGTTGAAACGGAGAATTTTTCCCTCGTAAGCGCCAGTGATTTGCGATTTAATGGCGCGGGCTGCATTACCAAATTGTCCTGCACCTAAATCGCCTGCCGCATAGAACAAATAATCAACGCCATCTACCGGTGCTATGGCCATACGTTGGGAGTTATGGTCACTGCTGCCTGGTAGCGTGTCGCATAACGAAACAGGATTTTCAAGTTTGCCGGTGGAAGTGTTATAGGTAAACCGTACTATCCTGTTTTTGTAAAAGATACCGGCGCTGTTTGGCAAGGCTCGTTCGTATTCGTGCACATAAGAGACATACACAAATTTTTTCGTTGCCCAATCAGGATGAATTGCTAGGCCGGCCAGTCCACCTTGCGGGTTGTTGACATTGATTTCATATCGCATGTTGAAGGACGTATCGCCAGGTAATAGAAAAGTACTGGTGCGGGAAAGATCCAATACAGTTGTTCTGGCGCCAGTTACGGGATCCATTCTGAAGACACGGTAACCTTTTGCTTCGGTAATCCATAAGAAATCGTCTGGGCCATAGGTGACTTCCCAGGGATCCGATGTCATGTTCTCTGTACCGAGGTTGGTTTGTTGAAAAACTTCTGCCATACGGCCAGAACCAACAGTAGTGGAGTTTCCTGGCGATACTGATATATTGAAGTTCGTTGCGTTCGGATTAGACGGACCCGCCTTTCCACCAGTGCCTGTTGCCCCGGCAGAGTACACCCTGATAAAATACTGCGTACCTACGGTAAGCCCGGTTAAGTTAACCGCATCCTTACCACAGGCAAGCGAGGTAAGCGAGCCACATGACCCGGAAAATACCTGGATCATTGCTCCCGAAAAATGAAGCGCCGAACGGGCTATCACCGTTACTGTAGCAAATGTGCGTGCCGCCGTAAAGCGGTACCATACATCGTCGTCAGGTGTACCTGTAGCACACCCTACAGGTATTCCGGTTGATGCAGTTGCGTTAGCAAGTGTGCCACTCGTGTTTGTCGTGCCTGGAGTAAGCGTCGTGGCTGCTGAACATTCATTGTTGCCTGGAATCGTAGTTGAAAATGTAATGCAAACATTAAAGTTCCACACTGTTGAAGGTGTAGTAACAGGATTGGTTGTAGTGAATACTCGGAAGAAATATACTGCGCCAGGTGTCAGATTCATTGCAGTAAGGTCTGCGTTGGAATTGTTTGTATGAACCGCACTGGCAAAGCCAATTGATGTAGAGGTGTTGATGCTACCGCATGCAGTGGCATTAAAAACTTCAATAAACATGTTGTTGCCATTCAATGAACTTCCCAAACCATCAACGGAAATTTGAACCGCAGTTACGTTTGCCGGCACTGTAAATCGATACCATACATCATAAGTGTTGCCAACTGAACTCGTCGGACTGCCGGTTGTGGTGGCGTCATACAATGTTTGTCCTGTTGTCATGGTACAAGAAGTACCAGGCGTTAACGCGGTAGCGCTTGAACACTGATCGTTTCCGGGTGGCGCCGCAAAAGAAAACAAAGAGGAGAGTACGAGACAAAACGAGAGGAGAGAGGATTTGTCAACTAAGGGTTTTTTCATGAAAAGGATATTTGAAGAAGGCGAAAATAGAAGTGCGTTTCTTTTTTTGCAATAGCGCTTTTACACAGTATAAACCCCTAGAGAAAAATAGGAAAACTACTGTTGCATAAAAAAAATCCACCCATTACTTTCACCCTCCAGTAGATCGAAAAATCCGTATCGTCATGAAGATTCCTTCACCCAAATCAAGTTTAACCCTTATCGGCGCTTTTTTCATTTCTGCCATTTCAACCGATTTATCAGCGCAAAGTGATGCCTGCAGTGCTGCTCCTTTATTAAACTCAGCACCTACGTGTTCAAATATCAGCGGTTCCCTTACAGCATCCGCCACTTATACAACTATCCCAACAGGGTGCTCCGCTGCAAGTAACCGCGACGTATGGTACAGTTTTGTCGCAAAGACCACCAATCCCACGGTTACAATTTCAAGTAGTACGCTTTCCAATACCCGTATACAGGTGTTCTCAGGCTCATGTGCTTCTTTAACTTCCGTTGCCTGCGGGACCACCTCTGTTGCGCTAACTGGGTTAACTATAGGGGCTACGTATTTTATACGGATCTATTCAACCACCGCCAGTGCTACCGGGACTTTCAATATCTGTGTAACCGATCCTGCACCGGCAAACGATTTATGCGGAGGAGCCGTCGTTTTGAGCTCTTCAACAACCTGTAACAACGTTACCGGCAACCTGTACGCATCTACTTTAACGTCACCGACTAACGTGGCCGCTCCTAATTGCGCCGGCACGGTGGTTTATGATGTGTGGTATCGTTTTGTGGCGCAAACAACCAGCCCAACCATTACGTTGAGTAACATCGGGACAGGGTTTGCATCGCCGAACATTCAGCTGATGTCAAACAACTGTGGCGGTACATTCACAGCGCTTTACTGCGGAACAACTTCCATTGCTGCAGAACACCTTACCATTGGTGCTACGTATTTTATTCGTGTCTATTCGTCAACCGGTACGTCACCTGCAAACGGAAGCAATATGAATTTCGATATCTGTGTAACTGATCCGGTAACACCGCCACCATACAATGATGAATGTGCCAACGCAATCAATCTTCCGATTAGTGGTTCGTGCAGCAATATACTTGGGACTGTTGCTGGGGCTACATCATCTGCTGTACCGGTGGCTCCCTGCACAGGGCCAGCGAACAACGATGTATGGTACAAATTCACAGCTGTTAGCGCTTCTACAACGCTGACAATCTCTGGTTTCGGTGCAAACTTCACTAACCAGCGATTGCAGCTGTTTTCGGGAAGCTGCGGTGCCCTGACATCCTTAGCCTGTGGCACCACCACAATTACTAACGCAACAACGGTCGGCACGACCTATTTCGTCAGAGTTTATTCTACTACGGTAGGTTCGGCTCCGAACGGAAATGCCAACTTCAATATTTGTGCTTCCGGCGTGAATGCACCGCTACGATTTGGAAACAGCTATGTCAATCTTTCAAAGAAAACAACTGGCGGTGTGGTTCAAACCGGCGATACGCTGGAGATACGAATGACCGTGAACCATACTTCCGGAACAATCTTTAGCCCACGATATGTAGACAATATACCGACGAACACAGCTATGTTGACCGGGGCTGCAGATCGTATCCGAATTATTACAAACGAGGGCCTTGCCTACAAACAATATACCCTTGCAGGCGGCGATGATGCGGCAACGTATACGGCTGCACCGCCGCCGGGTCAATACAACATCCGGTTGAATCTCGGTTTCGGTGGTTATGAACCTGGTGTGCCACTGGACAACTCAAATACCGAGGTAACGTCAGCCACAGGACAAGCCATCGCAACCACACATCGTCCGCGAGGTGGGGGAGGAATGCTGTTTGCCATCGCTTACCGCGTGGTTGTAACCGGTACTGCCGGCGATACAATCACATTAAATCCCGGGCAGTTTATTTACCGTACTTCGGCCGGTGGGCCCGATGTTACGCTTACGGCTACTCCGTTCAATATTCTGATCACGAACACACTGACGCTTTGCACCAACAGCATCGGTTTAAATAATGCTGTGGAGGACGGCGGAACGTTTGGCTCAGGTACAACACTAAGCCGCCAAGCAGACCTGACGAACCCGATTGCAGGGTACAGTTTTGCACCGAATGTCGGCGCATCTGTGCAGATTGGTGATGGGAGGTATGGAATTGTAAAAAATATGAGCCCGCGCAATTCCACCAACCGTAATGCAAGGAGACGCCCCGATTGCGCCATTCCATCAGCTATCTCAACGAATGACCCAAATAGTTGCGATAACCGCATGTTCAGTGGCCACTGGGCGATTGACGGAGACCACAGCGGCACGAATAATTCAATTGGAAACCTGCCGCCGGCGAAGGATGCACCTGGCGGTTATATGTTACTGGTTAATGCTGATTTCGTAGCATCGGAGGCTTATCGGCAAACGATCAGTAACCTGTGCCCAAATACTTATTACGAGTTCTCCGCGTGGTTCCGAAACGTGTGTACCAACTGCGGTGCAGATTCCACCGGAGCGCAGTTCACTGGCACGTCAACGGCACCTGCAAGTGGATACCCCGGAGTTTATCCGAATCTGACTTTTGCTGTAGATGGCTTAGACTATTACAGCACCGGTGAAATTGACACGGTAGGCTGGATTAAAAAGGGTTTTGTGATCAGAACCGGGCCGACTCAGACATCGGCAACATTCACCATCCGGAACAATTCCCAGGGCGGTGGTGGAAATGATTGGGCGATGGACGACATCAGCGTTTCAACCTGTCTGCCGACCATGACGTATTCACCTTCGACGAATCCTACACTTTGTACAGGCAACATGATTACGATCCGCGATACAGTCCGCTCTTATTTTAATACGTACACCAACTTTAAGTGGCAACGCAGTACCAACGGAGGCTCTTCCTGGACCGATATCACCGGTGCTGGTACGGCAACGCCTGTATTTAATGGCTCGGAATATGAATATATTGTTACCTACTCATTACCGCCCTCACAAACACAAATGTCGAATGACGGTGACATGTACCGTGTGGTGGTGGGCACTACGGCCAGCAACCTCTATGATGCGAATTGTAATTTCACGGACGGCATAGCCACAATCACTTTACGAATCATTAGTTGCACACCGGCGCTGGATGTGTCCTTTTTATCATTTAATGGAAAGATGAATAAGGACCATGCAGCATTGACTTGGAGCACGACCAAGGAAAAAGTGGCTGTAGCTTTTGAGATTGAAAAAAGCACTGATGGTGTCAACTTCGTGCAGATTGGACGGCGCTCCGGCAATAACAATCCGGCTTTGAATAGCAACCAGTATACTTTCAATGATTCGGCAGTCACCAGTGGAAGTTTGTTCTACCGGATGGTAATGGTGACAGCCGATGGCAGACGTATCCAGTCGCACATTATTGCGCTAAAAAGTGAACGCGACGAATTCGCTCTGCAGAACCTGATCAATCCTTTTGGTGAAACTTTGTCGTTTGATGTTTTGACCAACACCTCGTCTACACTGGAGATATTGCTACTCGACGCAACCGGCCATGTTGTGAAAAAGAAACAAATGACCGCATACGCTGGCGTCAATCATGTAAAGATGGATGATGTCTCAATGCTCACTTCAGGAGTTTATATCGTGCAGGTGAGACAGAATGAAAAGCTGATCACACGGAAGGTGATAAAAAGATAAACCGGGAGATACTACATTGGACAGGCTGCTTTGAAAAAGGCAGCCTGTTTTATTTGTGTTATTAGGTCTCCGCATATGGAGTATCTTTCTTTGTTTGGGTTTTAGATGAGGAATAGACTGATGCAATCATTGGAGTAGTGATTAAACCTCGAAAACAGATTTACTGCGCTTGGTTAAGCAAAAGCTGTGCTCAGAATGTCTGCCTACTATGATTTCTTTGAATTTTATTTAATTAAGAAACCAATCCAAAGGCTTTTGCAGATTTAGCCTTCACCCGTTTGATCTAAGAATAATTCATTTCTACCGCACTGATTTATAACCCGTCATTCTTTCTAAAAAGTCGTTTTGCTTGTCTCATTAGTTCATGTCATTTACACATATGTAGTTGATCGTTCCATCAATCTGAATGACTGATCACGGACGGAATGCCATTGATGTTTAACGGTGTTTGTTTCACATCCATATACAAACTGTTCTGGGACTGGCGACTAGTAGCTTGTTAGGTTCTGTTTAATGACGGAGATGCAGGGAGCTACTTTGTGTTGCAGTGAATTGATCAATTAGAGGGGCGGGAGTAAAGTGGAGGGTTTTATTTGATTGGTTAAGGGCTGTGCTCAAATGAAAATCTTATTGATGCTGTCCTAATTAGTTTGTTTGTAATCATTGAGAATAGGTGTTAGTAATAATAGTGATTATTCATAACGTATTTGGTGCCGAAATTTAAGAAAGGTTTTGGGCCGCCAATTGACCTAATTAGCGTTTGCGCAAAGGCATATGGAAGTCATTGCCAGTCTATCCAAAGCTGCGCCTGGCTTGCCTTCTTGCTTCATTTCAAACGCCTGGACAAAGTGAGCAGATAAACCACCTTGTTATGCAACACTCTTTCACAAGCTGTAGCAGTTTTACATCAACCTGTTAGCCGGTTTCCCTAATACATTTTTGTTCTTTTGACTTATTCTCTTACTTCCGCTTTCCATGTTCGAAACATCACATAGCAGATCATCGGCTATTTATCTCTCGCCATTTTTTTGTTTATCGAATTATCTCAAAAGCCACAGCAATCGCAAAAATCAAAAGGCCGTCTCATTTTAAAGACGACCTTTTGATTTTTTTCAGTTTGTATTTAGCATCATTGCTTTATCACCGGGATATTCACTTTTCTGCCTTCACCTTCAACCACAATTTGGTAGTAACCTGGCGGCACATTAAAAAGATCTTCGAACACCACGTTGTTGGAACCTTTGACAACACGAACCGGTTTAGATGTCACCAAGGCGCCATTTGACTGGAATAAATTCACTTTTACATCAGCGGTCGTTTCAGATTCGATAACTATAGGGAGGCGGTTGTGGAAAGGATTTTCTCCAGCCTTCACCAGAAAAACATTTGCCTTTCTTGTGCCTATTGCCAAAACCTGGCTGTAACGTGAAGTCTGGTTCTTACTGACCAACTTTAAGCGGTAAAAAACTTTTTCTGAGTTGGTAGTATGCTGGTACGAAAACAAAGCTGATTCATCTGCATTAGGAAATACATTTCCGATTGTTGCGAAATCTCTTCCGTCAGTACTATACTCTACCTGGAAATGAGAAAAATTCTTATCGTAAATAGCATTCCATTTGAGTGAGCTTTTATCACCCGGCTTAGTTCCGGAGAATTCCAGCAGGTGGCAATCCAATACGGTTTGTACAAAGCTTTTTGGACCAAATTCTGAGGTATTGCCGTTTACTGTTGCGGTAGAAGTAATGGAATCAGTATTAAAAAAACTTGCGTAAGGCAGAACGAAATAAAAACGGTTAGCATTGTTTGAAGCCACGTTGCCATCGGTGTTGTAAGAGGTAGTACCTGTTGCCAGGTCAGCTGCAGAACCTTCCACTGCGCTTCCGATGAACAATCGTCCTTCACCATAGTTAAATGTGCGGCCATAGTGATTATTAGTGCCGTTGTCGCGGACAAAAAACTCAACCGTAGCGCCGGCAGGCGCACTGCCCCAAACGTGAACGTTACTGGCTGTGATACGAGCTGAATCGATTAGCGGAAAGTTTTGAAGGTCGTTTACCCCTGCATCAACATCGCCATTATCATTTACAGTGACGTTAGTAGATGTTAGCGGACTGGAAGAGCTCGGAAACCCAAGGTCAATACCCAGGTAAGCATTATCGTAAATCCTGTTACGGGTGATTGTGTTGAACTGTGCCGCTACAGTGCCACCGTTATCACTTAGCACGATACCAGAAGAGTTGTTATTGTAAATGACATTTTGAGAGATAAGGTTATAGGAATTATCCTGCACAATTGTACCGCCAGTATTTACGGAGGAGCGGTCTATCCAAATGGCGCCACGAAAGGCAGTGCCACTGTTATTGTAGATTGCATTACGAAAAAAGGTGTCGCGTTGACTTCCTAAACCTATCCGCATGCCTGCCAACGGGGGAGCTGCTGTTGCATTCACCATACCGGTGATCGTGTTGTTGGCCACATAATTCGAATCGGCATTGTAACCAAGGTCAATTCCTACCTGTTCGCTGTCCTCAATGTAGTTGTTTAAAATGCGGAATTGTTTGCAGCGCATGGTATTGATTGCATCAGCGGCTTTACCAGAAGTTACGGCGCTGTTAGTACCATTCGTGATCAGGATATTTTCAGAAACAGTCCATGATCTTGTAATTAATGTTACACTTGTTGGGCCTACACTAAGATGGTCAAAGTTTCCATTAAAGTGGATGTGATATGTACCCGCATAAGCCATATAATTGTTGCGGATTACACCGCCATTGTTGTTTCCGCCAACCACGACCGATCCACCTTTTGTGCGACGACGGTTACTACCACTAATCAAAGCCGGGAAAGCACCCCGTGGGTCGCAGGATACGAAACAGTCATTCATTGTAAAACCGATGTTTCTTGTACTTGCGGAACGAACGACAACGATATCTGCATGGTGCGACGCCGTACTACTAGCAGAGTTCGTGTTGCCAAAACCGGATATGCACAAACCACGGATAGTTACACCGGTTGCATTAACCGTTATACCATTGCCTGCAACTCCTGTACTCGTTGTAGGGAAAGCAAACGTTGCGGATGGCACAATGTATACATCAGGGTAGGCAATAGAAGCCTGCGTAATATTGTCGGCGCCTACCACCCGGCCTACCATTGTGCCCAGGTTCGTGTTTGTCTGCGTAGTGCCGTCGATTAAGACAGCATCTGAAATCGTTGGGAGCACTGTGTTAATCTGGATGACAGCCCAGGAGTTAGAGCCCGAAGATTCAAATGTGTTACCCGTTGGCAAAATCAGAAAACGGATGGTATCGAGACCCACATTGGCGTTTGCATCTGTTATAGCCTGGCGCAGCGAGCCTGCTCCGGCGTCCAGTGTGTTACTTACAGTATAAGTCGTGGCATTCGCCACACCTGCCGTCAGCAATACCAGCAAAATAAATGCTGCTTTTTTAAGTTTGACTTTAGGATTAAATGAGAAGATCGTCATAAGGATGGATTGGTCGGATTAGAGTTTAACGAAGCTTCTTACCTCAACAAGCTCCCCATTTTCTTTTCTAACACACAGTTGGTAATTGCCGCGGTTTAAACCGTTTGTATTAACGTTTAATATTCTGCTTTGGTTTGTTACATCAAATTCTTTGTAGCTAACCACCTGGCCAGTTGTTGTGATGATATGCAATTGGTAACGTCCAGCGGTTATGCCGTTCAGCTCGAGTTGTAATTGATCTTTAACCGGGTTTGGATAAAGCTTCACTAGTGATGACTGGTCAAAAACGACACTGACTGTCTTGCTATATTGAGGTGCACCCTCGCCAATTGCTTTTATCCGATAGTAGTTTGTTCCCATTATTGGCGTGAGATCTGAAGTATAATAAACTTCGCTTCTGTCCGTAGTTGAATAGATGGTGGAGAAGTTTACTCCGTCAGCCGAGCGTTGTACTTCAAACAGTCGGTGGTTAGCATCAATGCTTGCTTCCCAGCGCACCAAAACTTTATCTTCGGCTTTGATGGCTTTAATGTCATTAAAACGAATCGGTAAGGTGATAAGGTTCGCTATTGATTTTATGACCTGCACATCGTCAATATAAAAACCCTGGTCGGTAACAGACGCATCAGAAGTAAACTCGAAACGTAAACGCACCGCATTGAAACCAAGAACGCTGCTTAGGTCAAATACTTCTCTCACCCAATAATCCTGGTAACCTGTCAATGATGGTATATTACCTAGCGTGCCTTTATTCTCGACAATCGTGTGTATTCCAGGAAGTGAAGTATAAGTTGTTCCATTCGCGGATACCCGCACTTGTAGCTTGTCGTAACCGGGCTGAGAGCGGTGCCGAACCCAGAAACTAACATACGCAGCCGTTGCATTTGATAGATCAAGTGTATTCAGCGTGTTAATTGTGAGTGTACTGCTGTTTGCATAGCTTCCGGAAGGTGATTCATGAAGTGAACGGGTACCCGAATAAGCAACACCAGATACATAGTTCCAGGAGCTAGTTGACCATTTGGTTCCAACGGTTCCACTCTCCATATTGTCCTCCAGCATCACAGTAGGGTTAAAGAACTTTACAATGGTATCAAGTTTTGTTACACCGCCGGTTTCTGTTCTTACAACAAAACGGATACGCTGACCGTTGGTGATACCAGACTGCAAAGTGTAGGAGATAGATGGAGTTGCAGTGCCAAGATAAGCCGGAAGCGATGCGATCGTTACAGGCGCACCAACCGTAGCAATGTTTTGCAGCGGAATAATAGATACTCTAACTGATGAATCAACACGGCCAATTCGGCGTACCAACAAGTTGAAGTTTCCGGATGTGCTGGTGAGAGCGATGTTTGTATTGTCGTCGACGTCTACGTAAGACCCAGCGAACAGCGCTGCTTGCAGGTTACCATAAAATACTTCTTTGCAATAGCCTATGATTGTACTGGCTGCGGGCCAGAAAGTAGATAGACCGAGGCCCACTTCAGGACTAATTGCATATACAGGAGGCCTGATGCCGGCGTCACCACCCATGAACCAATCATCTGATGAGCCGTTGGCATTATACCCCACCGTTTCCAATGGCGTACCTACCTCGTAGATATTATTTCTGGTAGCCATTGCGCCGGTAGTTTTTATGATCGCTGAATCGGTAGACGAGAGAGATCCCGTTGGCACACAATAACCGTGAATCCAATAACCTCCATAAGAGTGGTAATTAACGGCATATTGAAAGTTCCTCGTGCGCAGGTACTGTTTCATGAACTGCGTTTCCTTTGCAGCAAACGCTGAGTCTCCGCGGTAATTATCCGCAGTTGTTGTTGCAGACGATCCGCTGTTTGGATAGGCAAAACCAAAGCCGTAATTCCTGTTCAGATCCTGGCCAATAGAGCCATCACTATTTGGTTGACGATTCTTTCTCCACAAACCGCCACCGGAAGGGTTCATCGTTTGATTATATACATAACCGTCAGGGTTAAGACAGGGCAGGAAAAACAGCTCACGGCTGTTTACGATTTCTTTAATACGGTCATTGGTAGCATGATTTTCCAGCAGGTACTGCATAAAGAAAATAAGATTCATCATGCCAAGTGGTTCTCTTGCATGATGAATGCCTGTATACAAAATCTCCGGTTCATTCTCATCCGATGAAGCGTTGTCGGAGATTTTTAATTGCCAGATAATCCTGTTTTCATGAGTGACTCCAACAGAATCCAGCCTGACCAGGTTAGGGTAATTCAATACCATGCTATCCAGTTCCTTTTTCATTTCAGCATAGGTGAGGTAGCCACCCATGGAGCCCTGGTTGAAGGCTGCCGGTGTTACGATGGTGTTGGTAAACGAACGGTCCGGCGTGTTGAATAAAAGGCGCCCGATATTGCTTGCATTATTTCTTGAGTGATCATATCTGAAAAAATCCTTTGGATCATTTCTTCTCAAAAAATCCTGCTCCTCGTCATCGATGGTAGTCTTAAAACGTACACCTGTCAGTTTAAGTTTTTCTATTTCTTTACTATCCAGCGTGGTGGTAAGGCTTTGTTCGTTGGAATTATAAACTGCATGATCCAAGTCCAGCCCGGCCTCTTGTAAACGGGCAACTTGCTCTTTCGCAACGTAGATTTTGACCTGACTGAATTTCAGTTTCTCCTGCGCATTAGCAGCCAGGAAGACAAAGCAAAGGCATAGCACATAAACAGTGCGGTTCAGTTTCATAGAAAACGGTCTCTGTTTTAAATAGGTACTGGTACTAGTGTTTAACTATCCAACTGCTGAAGAAAAATGAAGAAGGGAGAACAATGCATCTAACTCATTTTCACCAGGTAATGGATTTTCCGTACAAATGTGAATGTTTTTACTTAGAAGTGCAAGCCTTGTGGAAAAAAAGACGGTAGTTTACCCTAAGTAAACCTACTGATTGTTAAGAGTTTCTGCTTACGAAATTCTAAATTTCAAGGGTGTGAAGCCTTTGAAAAAGGCGGCAAGAAAAACCGGGGTAACTATTGAAATTGAAACAATCAATCACATTAAAGCAACTATCCTCCGACGGAAAAACTCTTTTTCTTTTACTGCATTTTTCAAAATGTAAGCTAGTCAAGACAACGTACTCCATCATTACGAATATTTCTCAAACAAGCTAGAATTGTACGAATTAACAATCATGATCGAGGATAACGCTTTACCGCCTACTTGGATTAACTCTCGACATGCCGGTCAATAACAGTTCATCAACTTCACCCTACTAACTCAAGGTTATTAATACGCCTTCGCAGGCTGATAGTTATCCTTTTGTACATTCGCAACCCTTTTTGTCTTAAAAAAACGCACTGTGAGCAGATTATTCAAGCCCGAAGAAGAAATGGATTTTTTACCCATCATGCCCATCAACGAAAATGATGCGGACATGAATGATAAAATAGAGGTGCCGGAAGAGATTTCGCTTTTGCCGCTACGCAATACGGTGCTTTTTCCCGGCGTAGTGCTGCCAATTACTGTTGGTCGCGATAAAAGCATCAAAGCGGTGAACGATGCCTACCGGGAAACAAAACTGATTGGTGTTGTAGCCCAAAAAGACAGCAATGTGGAAGACCCGGCTGCAAAAGACTTGGAACAGATTGGCACTGTTGCCAAAATCATCAAGCAAATTAAAATGCCGGATGGCGGGACTACTATTATCATTCAAGGCAGAAGCCGTTTTACCATTGATTCTTTCGTAACGGAAGAACCCTATTTCAAGGCAAGAATTTCAACGGTAACAGAAGACGAAGCGCCGAAAGATCCGGATTTTGAAGCCTATGTGGCCAACATTAAAGATGTGGCAACGGAGATCATCCAACTTTCGCCAAACATTCCAAGCGAAGCATCTGTGATCCTTCGCAACATTGAGAATCCATCTTTCCTGATTCATTTTGTTTCCAGCAATCTTACAATCGATATTAAAGAAAAGCAGCAGTTGCTGCAGTTGAACAACCTGCGTGAGCGGGCCGAATTGCTGATGCAATTCCTGCAAAAAGAACTTCAGTTTGCTGAATTGAAGAACAAGGTCACGAATAAAACGCGGACTGAAATTGACAAGCAGCAGCGTGAGTACTTTCTACAGCAACAATTAAAAAGCATCAAGGAAGAATTGGGCGGTGACCCGAATGAGCGGGAAGTAAAAGAGCTGCAGAAAAAGGCCGAGACAAAAAAATGGCCGGAAGCAGCACGAGAAGCTTTTAAGAAAGGGATTGAAAAACTGGAGCGGATGCATCCAAGCACACCGGACTACTCGGTAGTGTACAATCACCTCGACCTGATGCTCGACCTGCCTTGGAATGATTACACGGAAGATGTATACGATCTGAAGAAGGCAAAAGAGATACTCGATGCTGATCATTATGGCATGGAAAAAATAAAAGAAAGGATTCTTGAATACCTCGCTGTGTTGAAACTGAAAGGTGATATGAAGAGCCCGATCCTTTGTTTTTATGGTCCGCCCGGAATCGGAAAAACTTCCTTGGGCCGCAGTATTGCCAACGCCATTGGCCGGAAATATGTACGGTTAAGTTTAGGTGGAATTCACGATGAAAGCGAGGTGCGAGGCCACCGTAAAACTTATATCGGCGCTATGCCTGGGCGGATCGTGCAAAACATCCGCAAGGTGAAATCATCTAACCCTGTAATGATTCTGGACGAGATTGACAAAGTGGGAAGCGATTTCCGAGGCGATCCTAGCAGTGCCTTGCTGGAAGTATTGGATCCAGAGCAAAACCATTCGTTTTACGATAATTACCTCGAGCTTGAGTACGACCTGAGTAAAGTTCTCTTTATTGCAACTGCTAATAATCTACAAACTATTCAACCTGCCTTGCGGGATCGTTTAGAGATCATTGATCTGAGCGGCTATGCCGTGGAAGAAAAAATAGAGATTGCCAAGCGACATTTGATTCCAAAGCAAGTAGAAGCGCATGGTCTTAAATCTTCCAAGCCAAAAATCGGTGACAAGTTGCTGGAAAAAATGATCCAGGATTACACAAGAGAAAGCGGCGTACGGGAACTGGATCGGCATATTGCCGCTATCATGCGATACCAGGCAAAAGAGCTGGCAATGAATGGCTCGATAAAGGCTTCCCTAACCAATGAGGATATCGAAAAAATCTTGGGTAAGCCTCGTTTCAGCAATGAGCTGTACAAACAAGCGACGATTCCGGGTGTGGCGGTTGGGTTAGCCTACACCTATGTTGGCGGAGATATCCTTTTCATTGAAGCAGCGCTCAGTGATGGTAAACCTGATTTGCGTCTAACGGGTAATCTGGGAGAAGTGATGAAAGAAAGTGCTGTAACTGCTCTTTCTTATCTCAGCGCCAATGCAAAGAAATTTGGTCTTGATCCAAAGCTGCTTGAAAAGAAAACAGTCCACATTCACGTTCCTGAAGGTGCCGTTCCGAAAGACGGTCCAAGTGCCGGCGTAACCATGCTTACGGCACTAGCTTCTGCCTTTACCGGAAGAAAGATCAAGCCTTACTTGGGGATGACTGGTGAGATTACACTTCGCGGCCAGGTGTTACCGGTTGGCGGTATTAAAGAGAAAGTGCTTGCGGCTAAAAGGGCTGGTCTCAAAGACATTATCCTTTGCTGGCAGAATGAAAAAGATGTTGAAGAAATTAACCCGGCCTATATCAAAGGTGTTCGCTTCCATTATGTGAAGACAATGAAGGAAGTCGTTGATTTTGCTTTACAGGATTGAGTTTGACCAAGCAAGGCAGGGAAAGATTTCGGGCAGCCGTAATGGAATTGCTCTTAATTTTCCTGCTCAATCGGTAACCGCTTTGCGCTTTCTTATCTTGTTTTGTTTCTTGTCAGTGAATGTATTTTCTCAGACCCTGGGAGGCAACGCTGCATATCAGTTCCTGAAGCTGCCTGCTTCTCCACTTGCAACAGCCGCAGGTGGCGTAAATGTTTCATACAAAACAAAAGAAGTTAGTCTTGCTGCTTTAAATCCTGCGTTGCTTTCGCCTGATCTTAGTTCGCAATTGAACGCTTCTTTCAATGCATTCCTCGGTGGTGTAAATACCTACAGCCTTACTGGCGCCCATCATGTTAAAAAATGGAATACAACCTTAGCCGGACATATTTATTTTGTGGATTATGGTTCGATTCCGGTGACGGATGCTGCGGGAAATTCGAACGGTGACTTCCGTCCAAGAGATTATGTGATACAGCTTTCGGCCGCCCGGAAATATTTAGAGCGCTGGACGTACGGCGCAACTGTCAAATGGATTCAATCATCCTACCAACAATACCGCTCCAGCGCCGCAGCGGTTGATTTTGGAGTGTTGTATCATGATTCAGCGAGGAATTTTTCGGCCTCGTTCGTCGCAAAAAACATGGGGTTTCAGGTTTCTTCATTTGCAAATGAAAAAGAAGAACTGCCGTTTGATTTGCAGGTGGGCATCACCAAACGCTTGGCAAAAGCACCTTTTGGTTTTTCGTTGACAGCGCAGCATCTCCACCGCCTGAACATTCAGTACAACGATACAGTTTTCAACAACGAAAACCGTTTACGATCGCCATCATCATTCAATAGGATATTCAATCATTTTATTCTTGCAACGCATATCTATCTGGGTCAAACCTTAGAAGCAACAATTGGGTATAATCACCTGCGCAGGTCCGAGCTTACGGTACAAAATGCGCCAAACGGATTAACAGGTTTTTCCGCGGGGCTACGTTTAAAGTTCAATAAGCTGCAAATTGTTTATGCCCGTTCCAGTTACCAAAGAGGCATTAGTTTTAATCAAATTGGAATCACAGCCCAATTGGACCAGTTTGGAGGACTTGGGAAGTAGTACCCAGTCGATTATCAAGATATTACACTTTCAATATTCTGCATTCAGCTCTGGCTTAGCTTAATGTAGAGTGGCTTTCTGACTGCTTGTGAACTTTGAAAACAGCTAGGACTAGGAAAAAATTACGAGAAAGATCATTGATTTTACTGATGTGGGCTATTGCAATTTCTTATTTCTAACATCAGAAGATTTACATAAAGCTAGCCCCTAACGATAACTACTGGTTTAATCATGGGACCATGAAAACAAAAATCCCCAAACCACCAGTTTGATGATCTAGGGATTAGTAAAAACATGTCTCATGAAAAATAGCTAAGATTTGTTTTGGGTGTCAACGTAAGCACCGTTTCATACATCAAGCGAATCGTGTTCTCGATATCGCTGCGATGCAACATCTCAACTGTGGTATGCATGTAGCGCAGCGGAATGGAAATCAATACCGATGGACAGCCATCGTTCGCATAAGCAAAGGAGTCAGTGTCTGTACCTGTGCTGCGGGAAACGGTACGCAATTGTACCGGTATGCCTGATCTCTCGGCCACATCTTCCACCAATTGCAGCAGCTTGTTGTGAACAGCAGGCCCGTAAGAAAGAGAAGGTCCCTTACCGCAAGATGTATCGCCTTCAATCGCTTTGTTGATCATCGGTGTTGTCGTATCATGGGTTACATCCGTAATGATTGCAACATTTGGTTTAATGCGACGGGCAATCATTTCGGCGCCACGCAAACCAATTTCTTCTTGCACGGCGTTTACCACATACAAACCAAATGGAAGCTTTTTCTTATTCTCTTGTAACAGCCTTGCCACTTCAGCAATCATAAAACCGCCAATGCGATTATCGAATGCCCGGCCGATGTAGTAGTCATAGGCCAGCTCGTCAAAACCATCCTGATAGGTCACCACGCTGCCAATCTTCACCCCTAGATCTTCCAGGTCTTTTTTGCTGCGTGCACCACAGTCAAGAAACAAGTTCTCTACTTTGACTGCCGGTTCTTTATCAGGTGTATTAATGCGGGTGTGGATGGCCGGCCAACCAAAGACGGCTTTTACTGGCCCTTTCTTACCGTGAATAATTACCCGTTGTCCCGGAGCAATCTGGTGGTCCACACCGCCGTTGCGTTTCAAGTAGATCAAACCTTCATTCGTTACGTAATTCACAAACCAGCTGATCTCATCCACGTGAGCCTCAATCACCACTTTAAATTCATGCTGCGGGTTGATGACACCAACCGCTGTACCATAGGGATCGGTGAAAATATCATCTACATATGGACGGATATAATCGATCCACAAACGCTGACCAGTGTATTCAAAGCCAACGGGGGATGGAGTATTGATGTAGTTGCGGAAAAAACTCAGAGATTCGTCTGTCAGCACTTCACTGCTCTTTTTTTGTTTCGCCATGCCAAAAAATTATCGGGCAAAATTAGCTAAAATGAGTATTGCGGCGGAAAACGCCATCAATCCATCTAAGAGAAAATAATACAAATAATCAGAACTGTTGCGCTTGGAATAGTTGTAAAGCAAGCCCATGAGAAGGGCAGGGATAGCAAGGATAATAACGTGTAGTAATAGAAGCCATTGCAGTAACACAAGAGAGGTTAAGATTACTACCAGAATCGAAAACCAAAACAGTCTGTCGACGCCTTTTTGGGTGAAATAGGTGATTAAGCTTTTGATGCCAGCTGCACGGTCGCTTTCTACATCTCTGCGATCAAACACAATGCAGATAGAGTAGATGAAAAAAAAGCGGTTTACAGTAAACCAAAGTTGGCTTACCTCAAACTTATCAGTTGCTATTAACAAGGGAAGAATAACAGTGACATGTGTCCAGGCAAAAGCCAGAAAGATAGTCTTGCCGACAGCAATTGAACGGAGGCGAATCGTAATGGGGTGATTGATCATAGGTGCTGAATACAGGAACGTGATAAAAGCACTCATCCCTAAATACAGCCAATGCTCAATAAGGAGGACGGCAAAAACACCGGCAGCCAGCAAGCCCGAAATAAATAGCCCCATATGAATAGGGCGATTTGTGAAGTTCCACTTTACTTTTACGGTTGCCCTTTCGATTTGTGGAGGTGTTAGATACCAATGGAAGTTATAGCTGCACACCGTCCCAGCAAATACAAACCCATAGAAGGCCCAGGGTAATTTTACCGCAAAAAGAAGCGCCGTCTGATAAACCATCAAGACGGCGCATATTGCAATAAATAAGCTGGTAAAAAGAAAAAAGTCGAAAAGCCTTTTCAGCAAAACGGTTACAACTTTTTCAGGACAATTCGATTAGACTCCACATATGGGCTCCGGTTGCCGGCACGGTCAATTACGATAAGGCCTAGTGTATAGCCACGATCTACACTCACAAGGTTTTCAATCGGGGCAACATCAGGTCTTAGCTCGCCATAAAGAAATCTGACGAATAACTCGGTTTCCTGCTTAGGCGGAGCACCAAGGGGCCTTATCGTTAAACGATTGGTGTCCGAGCTGCCTACTTGCTGGCCGGTATTGATGTTGTATAATTTACGGACAACCAGAAGAGAATCCTGTATATCACCTTCCTGGTCTAACACAATAGCCCTCAGTTCAATCAGGTTTCCTTTCACTACCTCTTTCGGTCCAAATTCTTTGATCTCAATCTTGGGCACAGTTTCAAACTTACCTTTGCTGCAAGCTGCAAGTATAGATGCAATAACTGCTACAAATAAAATTCTGTTCATAACAAATTCGTTCTCAAATTTACACGATGGGTTTTGAACTACCTAACGTAAAAAGCCTGGAAAACAGGGTATTCCGCATCCGTAACGAAGAAGAGGTAGTTCAAATTGCCTTGGAGGTTTTTCGTTACCAATATTTAACGAACAACGTATATCAATCGTTTTGTGATGCTCTTGGCAAAGATCCGGGCAGCGTTTCCGACCTGGCTCAAATTCCGTTTCTTCCTATCCAATTTTTTAAATCGATGGAGGTCAAGGCAGCTGAATTTATTCCCGCGATGGTCTTCACCAGCAGTGGCACCACGGGGGCACAAGCCAGCCGACATTACGTGAAGGACCTGTCGCTTTACGAAGCCTCCTTCCTGCAGTGTTTCGAAAGATTCTATGGCAACCCCGAAGCGTATTGTGTCTTAGGGCTTTTGCCTTCGTACCTGGAAAGGGAGGGATCGTCCCTGATATACATGGTAAATAAACTGATTGGCCTGAGTGCACATCCATCGAGTGGGTTTTATCTCTATGACCACGAAAAGCTGCAACAAACCTTACTGGAGCTTGAAAGGCAAAAACAGCCTACGATTTTATTTGGCGTAAGCTATGCACTGCTTGATTTTATTGAGAAGTACCCGGTTGCTTTACAGCAAACTATTGTGATTGAAACAGGCGGAATGAAGGGGCGGAAGAAAGAGCTCTCGAAAGCTGCACTGTACGATATTTTAAAAGCAGGATTTTCAACGGCGGAAATCCATTCCGAATATGGGATGACCGAGTTGCTCTCGCAAGCCTATGCTGTCAACGGGTTGTACCAATGCCCGCCATGGATGAAGGTGATGCTTCGCGAAGAAACTGACCCTTTATCATACTCGAACCGTACAGGAGCTATCAATGTCATTGACCTTGCAAATCTTTATTCCTGCAGTTTTATTGCGACCGATGATTTAGGCCGCTTGCACCCCGAGTTGCGGTTCGAGGTACTTGGACGAATGGACAACTCTGATGTGAGGGGTTGTAGCCAACTAGTGCTCTAACCTCAAGTTCTGTTTGCTAAAACCATTTGAATGGTCTCGGGGGTTTGCTGTTGTAAGACGATGGAATAACCATCGGTTAGCTTTGTTACCAGCTCCTGTTCGTAATGCCTGACGGTTAGCATTTTCAGGTTCTTGGTGACGGTTACATCAAAATGTTCGCTGGCTTGCAGGGCAAACGCTTCTACTTTTTCTTCGCGGTTATCTACGACGCATAAAAGTGAGATCGCTGCGTTTTGCGTAAGGTTGGGCCTGAATTTGAGCGACTCAAAAATGCGATAAACTTCAGCTGTTAATCCTTCACCAACAAAAGAAAAATCCCTTGAGGCTAATTGTACAATAGCTTGGTCGGCCTTGTAAACAATGATTGGTGGGAGGTTGTGCACAGGCTGGTTGTGGATGCAGGTTCCTTGGTCTGCAGGATTGATAAAGGATTTTACATACAGGGGAATGGACTTGTTTTGAAGCGGCTTGATGGTCTTTGGGTGGATGACCTGTGCGCCATAATACGCCATTTCAATCACTTCCTTATAATTGAGCTCCTTGATCCACTGTGCTTCATTATACAGTTTGGGATCAGCATTCATCACGCCTTGCACATCCTTCCAGATAACCTGGCAGTCCGCATCCAGCAGGTTGGCAAAAACAGCGGCCGAGTAATCGCTTCCTTCCCGGCCTAAAGTGGTGCTTTCATTCTCATCGGTCGCACCAATGAATCCTTGGGTGAGAATGATGTCCGTTTGGCTAAAGACTGGTTTTACTTGGTCACTTATTTTTTGCCCCGTTATTGTCCAGTCAATCCGTGCATCTCTGAAATTGTTATCCGTGCGAATAATGTCCCGCACATCAAGCCAGGCGTTGTTCGTTCCAATTTTGTTAAGGTAGTCACTGACAATTACTGAGGAAAGCATCTCGCCAATACATACAATTTGATCGTAGTAATAATCATAGTTGCGGACTGGTTTATCGTGAAGAAGCCATTCAATTTCGGTGAAGAAATCAGCAAGGGAATGTTCATCGGTAGAAAGGGAAGACGTGTTCTTTAAAACAAGCTCGCTGTAAATTTTTACGTGGTCCTGTTTGATGTTTTCAAATAGTTGGAGAGCTTCTTCTTTTTTGCCGTCATAAAAGGCACCTACCACTTTTTCCAATGCATTCGTGGTTTTACCCATGGCCGAAACAATGATCAATAACTTTTCGCCTTTATGTTTTTCTAAGATGGCACCTACATTTTTGATCCTTTCAACTGTGCTGACCGACGCACCTCCAAACTTGAAAACTTTCATAGGCTGCAAAGATGAAGAAAGATGCCGGATGTAGATGCCAGAAGTCCGAAGACGCTAGAGAAATGAAATTTCACAATTCCGGGCTCAGCTTTCTGACTTATGACCTCTAACGCCATTTGCCTTACATTTGTCCGAATCAAAAAAGTCGCTACATGAACGTGAACAGAACCATTCTGACCCTTGATGAGTTTACTATCCAATCGCTTCGTCAGTTTCCACAGGCTACAGGTGAACTGAGTACTTTGCTGCGTGATATTGGCCTTGCGTCAAAGCGGGTGAACGTGGAAGTGAACAAAGCTGGTCTGGTGGATATCTTGGGCGATGAAGGAACGGTGAACGTACAAGGCGAAGATGTAAAGAAGCTTGATGTGTTTGCCAACAACCAGTTCATGGGTGTGTTGCAGCGAGGCATCAGTTGCGCCGGCATTGCATCGGAAGAGCTGGATGATTTTGTAGCGTTCGATGATGAGATCAGCAAGAATTCAAAATACGTATGTCTTTTTGATCCGCTGGATGGAAGTGGTAACATTGATGTGAACGTTTCCATCGGTACTATCTTCAGTATTTACCGTCGCGTCTCTGATCGTGGCACGTTGGTAACCCGCGAAGATTTCTTGCAGAAAGGTCGCAACCAGGTGGCAGCCGGGTACGTGGTTTATGGCTCATCTACCATGTTGGTTTACGCAACCAAAAGGGGTGTGAATGGCTTTACATTAGATCCTTCCATCGGCGAGTTTTGTTTGAGCCACCCTGATATTAAATGCCCTGAAAAAGGGAAAATATATTCTGTCAATCACGGGAACTTCTTCCAATATTCGGAAGGGGTTCGCAAGTACATCAACATCTGCCAGAACAAAACAAAAGATACAGGTGGTCCATATACACAACGTTATATTGGTAGCATGGTAGCGGATGTACACCGCAACCTGATCAAAGGCGGGATCTTTATGTACCCTGGTACTACTGATAAACCAAAAGGCAAGCTTCGTTTGTTGTACGAAAGCAACCCGTTTGCTTTCATTACAGAAGTAGCAGGTGGTAAAGCAACTGACGGTACACAGCCGATTTTAGATATTGTACCTACAGAGCTTCACCAACGTACGCCGTTGTTTGTAGGGAGTAAAAAGATGATGGAAGAAATGGAATCATGCCTGGCATCAGTGTCGGAAAAAGAAACAGTTTAACGAGTGGAAAGGACGATCATTTCAGTCAGGGATCTGGTTAAGAACTACGGCAGTTTCCAGGCAGTTAAAGGAATTTCGTTTGAAGTGTATGAAGGCGAAATTTTTGGTTTGCTCGGTCCAAACGGTGCGGGGAAATCAACTACGCTGGAGATCATCGAAACGCTGCGTGAAAAAACCAGTGGTACAATAATCGTTGACGGGAATGATCTTGATAAAGCACCGAATGAGATCAAAAAAATCATTGGTGTTCAATTACAGACCAGCGGCTTTTACCCTAACCTAAATCTTGTTCAACTCATCAACCTTTTTGCCGGCCTTTACAACAAAGAAGTAGATGCAATGAGGCTGCTTGACATGGTGAACTTGCGGGACAAGGCGAAAGCAAAGGTGAAAGAGTTGAGCGGGGGCCAGAAGCAACGTTTTTCTATCGCAACAACGCTGATCAACGACCCGAAAATTATTTTCCTTGATGAGCCTACTACTGGCTTGGATCCTCAAGCAAGAAGGAATCTTTGGGACTTAATCAGGGATATTCGTAGCAAAGGCACGACAGTAATTATCACCACGCATTACATGGACGAAGCCGAGTATTTGTGCGATCGGGTAGCAATAGTTGATAGTGGTAAGATCGTTGCTTTGAGTTCACCTGATGGTTTGATTGATGAATTGGTGGCAACAGGTTTTGAGCGACCAAAAGAAATGAAACAAGCGAACCTGGAAGATGTATTTATTCACTTAACCGGAAAAACATTACGGGAGGACTAATATGAGTTTATTTGACAGATTGCAAGGCGCCAAAGGCGAGAAGATAAAAAAGGAAAAAGACGAAGGTCTTGCCTTTATGGCTGAAAACAGGACAAAAGAAGGAGTGGTGGAATTGCCCAGCGGAATTCAATACCAGATATTGAAAGAAGCAGAGGGTCCAAAGCCATCTCCAAACAGCATGGTGAAAGCTCACTATCGCGGAGCTTTGTTGAATGGAAAAGAATTTGATAGCTCGTTTAAACGTAACCAGCCGTTTTCGGCGCGACTTACCCAGCTAATTTCTGGATGGCAGGAAGTGCTACCGATGATGCCCGTCGGAAGTACCTGGCGTTTATGGATCCCGTCGCATCTTGCGTACGGCGATAACGGAACAGGTGGTATTCCAGGCGGGGCTACTTTGGTGTTCGATATTGAGCTGCTTGAAATTTTAAGCTAATGCAAATCATAGAACAAGACTTGCGCTATCCCATCGGCCAGTACGAACAAAAACCGTTTTCTGCTGATCAAAAAGAAGAATGGCTGGCCGATATCAAATTTCTGCCGCAGGCAATTGAATATGCCATCACCAACCTTGACGAGGCACAACTGCAGACACCCTACCGAGAAGGTGGATGGACGGTACACCAACTGGTTCACCATGTAGCCGACAGCCACATGAATGCATATTGTCGATTTAAGCTTGGGTACACAGAGGAAAGTGCAACGATCCGACCTTATGATGAAAATCTCTGGGTGCAGACGAGCGATGTGCAGAACCTGCCCATCAATGTTTCGATCACTTTGTTGCATGCATTGCACCAGCGTTGGTATGAATTTCTAAAAAATCTTACTAGCGAAGATTTCAATCGGACGGTGTATCATCCTGAACACAAAAAAGAATTTACACTTTGGCATTTGCTAGGCATGTATGCCTGGCATAGCCGTCACCACACCGCACATATAACGAGCTTGCGTGAAAGAATGAATTGGATTTAATGTATGAAGTGGAAAGTTTTAGAGTCAACCTATTTGCATAAAGAGCCTTGGCTGACGATAAGAAAAGACAAATGTGAGCTACCGAACGGAAAAATCATTCCTTCGTTTTACGTCAGCGAGTACGACGAATGGGCTAATGCCTTTGCGTTGACAAAAGATGGGAAAGTAGTGATGGTGCGGCAGTACCGTCACGGCATAGGAACTGTTGAAACAGAGCTGCCAGGCGGCGTTGTGGAAGATGGTGAAAACATGCAGGAAGGAGTGGAGCGGGAACTTTTGGAAGAGACCGGGTACAAGTTTGAAAAAGTAGAATACTTGGGAAAGATTTGTGCGAACCCTTCAACAACCAGCAATTTCATGCACATGTTTCTTGCAACGGGAGGTGAAAAAGTAGCCGAGCAAACCCTGGACGACGTAGAAGATGTGGAAGTTGTGCTGATGTCAATCGAAGAAGTAAAGCAGCTTGTTCGTGAGAATAAAATGATGCAAAGCCTGCATGTCAATTGCATTCTTTATGCGCTGATGCGGATGGGAGAAATAGATTTTTAATGGTCAGCAGCGACTTCAGCTCAATTAAACGCTGTAATCAGGCGGAGATAATTTTCCCAACCTTTTCGATTGTTTTTTGAACAGTATGCTTTGGAAGGTAATATAGACAGCCTTTAACGAAAGACCTTACATAGCTAATCTTTCGCTTTTCGATCGTTTCGTTTACATGATATCGATCTTGCCCCGAAACTACTACACAACGAGGCCGTTTTTTAAGCCACTGGACATCGGGTAATTCACCGTCCTTTGAAATTCGCACAAATTGATCGGGGGTTGTATATCTAAAATTCATGGCAAGCCGTGCTTCATTTGTGTTGTTGGCTGCCCCATGCCATAGTTTTCCGTCGAATATGAGAAATTGCCCGTCTTGGATATCAACCTTGATCAGCTCACATTCCGGGTTGAACTGTTTGGCGGCAGCCAAGACTTCGTCAGCGTCCTGCAAACTAATTCCCTGAAGTTTTTGGAGTTCCTGGGGTGATTTGTCAATCAAATGTGATTTGGTAATTAGGTAGAAGGTGTTTTGAGGTACCACATTCTTAACTGCCAGCCAGATTGCTAAACCGTTGATTGCAGCGTATTCCGCGTCTACATGAAAGCGCTTCTTTTTACCTGGTTGCTGTTCGATGATTTGGCTCCCCCATAAAAGAATATTATTGCTAACAAGAGCCGCCAGCTTTCGCATGAAAACCGGATGTGCGGCAAGATCAGCCATTGCCTTCACAGCCGTGTGACGGGCAAGTGGATTGGCTAACAGTGCAGTGGGGAAATTTGCATGGCATTGCCAGAAGAGGATTTCCAGTGTTTCCTTGTCTGAAAAATCGAAAGGACCGATAAAGCCGTCTCGTTTAAACTGGCACTTTTCTTCCTCTGAAATGTGCATTGATTCGCACAGTTGGTGTACTTGCATGGTAGTCGGAAGGCTTTGGTAGCGTTTAATTTCATGAAATTATTCATTAATATGATCGCAACCTATAGCCGAGATGAAGAAAGTATTAAATAGAGTATTTTCCGCATGCTATCGATGCTCACGTACTAGGGACTGATGCTATAATTGCTCACGGCCTTGAAACCTTTTCACATCGACCTCTGCGACAAGAAATATCGACCCACAAACAACAATCATATCTTCCTTAGTTGCATTAGAAACTGCAGACTTCAAAGCTTCATTGACATTTTCATAGGTTTGTCCGGAAAGGCCCATATTAAAAGCTAAAGCATGGAGTTCTGAAGAGGGCAATGCCCTTGGAATATTAGCCTGCGTAAAGTAATAAGAAGCCGATTGAGGAAGGAGTGAAAGTATCTGCTGTATTTCCTTGTCCCGAACCATCCCTATCACAAGATGAAGGTTTTGGTAATGCGTTTCTGATAAATGCCGGAGCATCTGTTCCACACCATCTTTATTGTGCGCAACTTCTAATACAATTGTCGGCTGGTCTTGTATCACTTGCCAGCGGCCCATCAGGCTAGTTGTTTGTTTTACATTGGCTAATGCGGAAGAAACAGTTTCGGGGGACAACTGGTAGCCAAGTTTCCGGAGCTGGTCAATGGCTGTAAGCACCGTTCGAATGTTCGGCACCTGGTAAATGCCTTGGAGATCCGAATGAATCGTTATTTCTTCACCGGATTGATGCTGATAGGTAACTTCCAGATAGGACGGAAAAATGCTTTGTTTTAAGGGTTGATAAATCTTTTCCGCAAAGAAGATTGGCGAAGAACAGCTGCTTGCTTTTTTTTCAAACACCTCACGGGTCTCCGGTCGTCTTTCTCCAATTACAACGGGTACATTCTTCTTGATTATTCCTGCTTTCTCAAAGGCAATTTCTTCTAAAGAATTTCCGAGCATATTCATGTGGTCCCATCCAATATTAGTGATCACAGAAAGTTCAGGTGTTATAATGTTTGTGCTGTCTAGCCGGCCTCCCAGGCCTACTTCGATAATGGCAATGTCAACATTGTTTTCAGCAAAAGCCTCAAATGCCATCCCTACAGTGATTTCAAAAAACGAAGGCTCAATCGTTTCAATTTGTGGCTTTATGCGGTCAACAAATGAAACAACAAATTCTTCCGAAATCATTTCTCCATTAATCCTGATTCTTTCCCTGAAATCATATAAGTGGGGGGAAGTATATAAACCGGTTTTGTAACCTGCCTTCTGGAAAACCGCTGCCAGCATATGACTGACAGAACCTTTCCCATTTGTACCGCCAACATGAATTGTCTTAAACGTTTCGTGGGGGTTTCCTAAGTGCTGGCAAAGCAGTATAATGTTGGTTAGGTCCTTCTTGAAAGCAGCACTGCCCATGCGGCTAAACATGGGCAGTTTCTGAAAAATATAGTCTAAGGTTTGCGGGTAGTTCACGCCGCAAATATATCGTTGTGCTTTGTCAATTCTTTACTTGGAATTCCATAATGATCGTTTGCTTAAATCCTCCTTCATATTTCGGATAATTGACTTGCGCAGCTCTCCGCTTCGCAATGTCAATATGCTTCCGACTTGAAAGTGTTGAGCCTCTTGGCTGAAAGTTTGACGACAAAAGACGCCCATTTTCATCGACTACAATGTCTAGAGCTACTTTGCCATTTTCATTGAAGTCATCTTCAAAACTTTGAGCTGGTATACTTACCGTTCGCACTCCTAAATAACGCTTGCCTTTTGGGTCACCATTCAGAACCCCCTTATCACCGGGCCCATCGCCTGGACCTTGGCTCCCTGGACGGTTATATCCCAACTCGTCGGTATTGCCGCCGTTACCACTTCCTCTCACGCTTGTCATTTGGGCGCCTCGTCTCAGCTGAGGACCAGTGGCCGTACTTTGTTCGTTTGTATTGTTCGTAATTTCTTTTGCGGTTGGATTGGGCCTAGATGGTTTCGTGATAGGTGGCGCCGCATTGTCGTTGTCCTCGTCAAAATCTTTCGTTGCCTGTTGCGGGCTTGCTGATTTCGTTTCAGATACTTCCTGTGCAACAGGGGAGGAACTTGGCGTACCCGTTACAATGGGCTGCACGTTTCCTGTACCAACGTCGTTATTCCCTAGGTTAACATCTTCAACCGGCGGAGGCTCCGGCAACGCTATCTCAACATACTCTTCAACCGGAGCAGGCGGAACAACAGGCTCATAAAATTTTACAAACCAGATGGTAAGAAGCAGAATCCCCGCTATCGCCCCGGTGTAAAGGGCGGCCTGGGCGTTTTTCTGGCGTTCAAAATCAGCGGTCATGGTGGTGTAGTTATTCATACAAATATAGCGTTGCGTGGTTTGACATAGAAACGATGCGGAAGTTAGAAAAATTACACGGGGCGTCCGGGTTCTTTGAGGTCTTTTAACATTATGCTATCCGCTTATACACGTTGTAAGGCAGCACTTTCAATACCCAGGCAATCATTTTCCAGCGACGGGTGATGTAGACCCTGCGTTTCTTTTTTTCGATTGCCAGTTTTATTTGGGTTGCGGCTTTCTCAACGCTTGCTACCCAAAACTGCCCATGCCCTTTGGCCATTTTGGTTTTTACGAATCCGGGTTGAATATCTGTTACGACAATATTTTTCTTTAGTCGCCTTGCTTTTAAGCTCAATCCCTCTGCATAGTTGCTCAGAAATGCTTTGCTGGCGCTGTAAGCTGGCGTCCAACTGTTGCCTCTCAAGGCAGCAATGGAAGAGGTCACGGCAATCTGACCGTGGCCTTGTTGGCAAAAGAAATTAAACGCAAAACTTGTCAGCGTTACAAATCCTAAAACGTTTGTTTTGGTGGTTTCAATTTCGGTAGATTCAACTAGATTAAGCGAAGGATCGCCGTAGCCGGCATTGTAAATAAAGACATCCATGCCGCCCATTTCTACAATCAGTTCTTCCAGGTGCCTTCGGCTTTCCGGTACCGTTGCATCAAAGCAGGCAGTGATGATGTTATCAGGGGAAAATTCTTTCACCTTTTGTAGTAGTTCAGAACGCCGACCTGTAACTCCCACGAGGTGACCTTCTTTCGCATAGAATTCAGCGAGCTTTTGGCCGATACCCGAACTGGCTCCTATAATGACGATTCGTTTCATGAAGACCTTTTTAAAGCTATGAGTCCAAACAGTGGCCCAACGGCCAAAATCCAAAGGGCCTTTTCGTTGTAGTGTCCAAATGCTTCCTGCAATAATTGAATGCTGACGATGGTGATGGCAAACCCGATGGAAGTAACAATTGTAAGAGCTGTGCCTTTATGTTGCTCGTCAGCATTTTTTGCGACCAAAGCTGAAAACTGCGGTGAATCAGCCGTTACCGTCAACCCCCAAAGCAAAATCAAGAAAAAGAAAATGCGGTCTCCATAAAATAAAAAAGGCACCGCAATGCAACAAAGCCCTGAAAGCAGCAGGGAATAAAAAGCAACTTTTTTGCTTCCCAGGTTTTTTGAAAGCAAGCCACCAAGAACACATCCTGCACCTCCGGTTGCGATTACAAGGAAACTCCACAAGAAAGGATTAACTGGCTGTGCACTGATGGAGTTGTGGTATAAGAACGCAATTGGTAAAATGGACCAGAACGCATATAGTTCCCACATATGACCAAAATAGCCAAGAGCTGCAGCACGGAAAGGGCCGGAACGAAATACATTGAAGGCCGCATTTAATTCCAGCTTTTTTGTGCCCGCCTGTTTTTGTTTTAAAGGAACAGTTAGTAGTATGAGAAGACCACCGATAAATGCAAGTGCCGAAGTCAGGATCAGTACAAGTTGCCAATCAAGCCCGCTTAATTGCGATCGTACAAGGTGCGGAAACGAAGTTCCAAGTACCAAGGCTCCAACTAAAAAACCTAAGGCTTGTCCCAGTTTTTCCGGAAAGAAGTCGGCGGCAATTTTCATCCCTACAGGATAAATTCCGGCCAGGAAAAAGCCAGTGATAAAACGAAGAGAAGACAGGCCAAATGCATCCTTTCCAAATGGTATAATAAGCAGATTTGCGAGGGCTGCAATGCAAGCAGAAAAAAAGAAAACCCGTGATGATTGAAACCTGTCAGCAATTGTGAGAAAAGAAAAAACTAACGTACCAGCGATGAAACCAAATTGCACAATTGATGTAACACTCGCATGATCATTTGACCCGCTGATTTGGTCGATAATAGCATTGCCGGCAAACCATAACGACGTCCCTGCAAATTGTGAGAAGATGATGACAGGCAGCAGGTAGTTTTTGCGAACGAGGGGCATGCATAAATGTAAGCCCATTCAAATGAACTATCTACGGAACGCTATCTATTTAAAAATGGAGGTTACTAGAAATGGGCAAAGTCACTTTCGTAGTTGCCCCGGATGCGCTCCATCGGCGGATTGAAATAGCCAAACTTCAGGTCCGGGAACTCTTCACGCAGTAATTCCATCATTTGCTTTACACCAAGGATGTCACCATTTTCGTAAACGCCAACCTTCCCTAAATACCAGTCGGGATCGATGTTGAAATTGCGCCATTGGATCATGCGAAGATCCGTGTCGATGATAATCTTGCGCAACGCCTCATACTCCTCCACCGAATCAGTAAGCCCCGGGAAAACAAAATAGTTGATAGAGGTCCAGCCACCAAACTCCCGGACAACTTTGAGGCTCTCAATAATGTCGTTGAAATCATAGTTGTTTGGACGGTAGTAAGGCATATACAACTCTCTGCGGGCTGAGTTCGTGCTCACCCGGATAGAATTCAGGCCGACTTCGCACAAAGCCCTCACAGCAGCCGGGTCAGAACCGTTTGTATTGATATTGATACTGCCTTTTTGTGTGTGCTTTCTAATTTCAATTATGCTTTCACGAATGGTCTTCCACATGAGCAGCGGCTCGCCTTCACAACCCTGGCCAAAGCTCACGATGGGATAAGGCGCCGTTTCGAGGTGAGGAACCGTGAATTCAATAATTTCTTCTGCGGTGGGTTTAAACGTCAGTCGATCCTGGGTCGAGACAATTGACTCTTCTGCCGGTTGAAACGATATGCAACCAATACAGTTGGCATTACAAGCAGGAGAAGAAGGAATCGGGCATTCCCAGCGTCCCATAAAATAGTTTCTCGCTGCAGGGCAATGATACGTTAAGGCACAGTTGTTTGCCAGGTGGGCTACCAGCCTGTTCTGCGGGTAAGCCTTCAATAAATGTTCAACGCCAAATTGTACTTTTTGATCATCGAAGCCACCACATTCCTGGCGGATATCCTGTTCAATACGAATAGCAGGAACATAAAATTTCTCATCATACCAACCCGTTGCTGTGTAACAGAAGAGAGGCAGTGTGGGTGCATCCGGCCCTGTTTCGTAAGCAGCAATGTAAAAGCCGGTATGGGCAGGTGGAATAAAAGAAGCAACAGCCCAGCCTTTGTCGCAAAGACGCATCTCGCCTGTTTTTACGTCAATCCCAATTCCGCGTCTTCCTGGCAGCTCATATAATTGTCCGCCATTTGGCAGTTCAATCCATTCATCTTCAGGGATGGGCATTGCATCCCAACCGCTTCTGCCAACGGCATACAAGCTCTGGTCTTCAAAAATATTTCCCTTGCCGTCGGAGTATAATAAAAATGGCTGCATGAAATGAGACTGTTCAATTTAGGCGGCAAAGTTCGTAAATCAGCCGGAGATAGGGCTCATCCCGATGCCATTATGTTGTTAACAATCTTATGAATCAGGTAGGATAACAGGTAACCGGTCAAGATTCACGATTCGCAACAGACGTTTCAATCTGCTCTTTACAAAACGCATTCATCTTTACCACTTCCAATTCGGACAAATCCTGCATGACCTGGTATTGAAGGTATTTTTTACCCTGGTGAAAAAGAGTAATAAAGTCATGGCGAATAGTTACGCTTTCCAACACCTTCCAATCCACCAAATGTTCTTTGTAGCTCCCGGGAATACGAATGCCTTCCTCCGTAAACGTAATCAGGGATTCCTGGAAAACCCGTTTTTCGGTGAAGAACAACACCAAGGCCAACAGGGACCAAATAGAAAGACCGATAACGTCAATCGTCCGGCCAATTCGAAACATGAGCACCGCGAAACTGGCAAAGGCTACCACTTGCAGCAAACGGAGTCCCGGGTTGTGTTTGGCTGGTAGATCAAGTCGTCTGCGGAAAAAGCCATACACCAGGGAAACAAAAGCCACTGCCGCAAACGGCAGGATAGGTGTGACTGATTTTTCATCCAGGTATTTATAAAGATCCAGGCTTTTGATTAACAGGAAAAAACCCATGATCACATGGATAAGTCCCGTGCTTCGCCGGCGTTTTTCCAGTCCCTCTATTTTAACCGCCACCGTGTACATATTAGGCAGGATTTGATGCAACCAGCAAGTTGCAAAGCTTGAATAACACCCTGGCGCCGACGTTTGCATCCCACGCATTTTCGCTGGTGCTGACTTCGCTAAGATCAAAGCCAATGATGCGTTTGCCGGCCTGACGGATTTTTTCGAAAATGTAAAAAACCTGTTCAGTCTCAAAGCCGCCCTGCACTGGAGTGCCGGTATTGGGACAAAGCTTCGGATCAAGTCCGTCGATATCGAAAGAAATGTAAACGTTGTCCGGCAAATGGCTGATAATCTCTTCAACTATTTGCTTGAAACTTTCGCCTTCATACTGACGTACACGAATTTCCTGATCGAAATAGGTGCGAATACGATCGCTGTTCTGTTGAATGTATTCATGTTCACCCAAAGAATAATCACGAATGCCTACCTGCACCAGCTTTTTGATTTGAGGAATCTCTGAAAGCGCATTGTGCATAATGCTGGCATGTGAGTAGGTAAATCCTTCGTAAGCCACACGGAGGTCGCAGTGTGCATCAATCTGGATGATACCGAAATCACCATACTTTTCGCCAATGGCTTTCATGTAGCCAAGCGGCGTGCTATGGTCGCCACCCAGCACGGCAAGCAGGTTGCCACTGTCCAATACACGGCGTGCCTGATCATAAACCCATTCGTTCAGGAATACGCTTCCTTCATTTACCTCTCGCAGGGTACGACACATGAACTGGTTGTCTTCAACAATGTCGCCTTTCGAAATATAGTCAATGAACAACTCTGCCTCTTTACGCAGGTAATCGCTTTTCAGCAGGATTTTTTTGTCTGGCTCTTTCATGAAAAAGCCCTGCTGCCAGGTTTGCGGGTAAGCAGGATCAAAAAGATCCACCTGCAGAGAAGCAGACATGATCTGCTCGGCCGATCTGGCTGTGCCTGATCCAAAGCTCACTGTTACTTCCCAGGGAATCGGCAAAATCACCAACCGGGCATCTTCCTGGCTAAAGGGCAATCCAAATATGTTATTGTTTGGGTTGCCTGCACTATTAGGGTCAAATGTTGAAAGATCAACCATGATATTTTTTTAAAAGCGGACAAAGTTAACGGTGAATAGCGAATGGTGAAATGTGAAATAGCGAACGATTGTGCCAGCGGCATGTAGTTGTCGTTCAAAGGCCCACAATTCAACGATGAAAAGGAACCCATACAATATGTGAAAACTGCAATTCATGCGGAAAATCAGTTTTTTCCGGCCTGCCTGAGGATGAATTTGCTCTACCTTTGTGCCGCCATCAATCAATTATGAAAAAGATTCACATTGCCTTACTGATCTTAGGTGTTGCCGGGATCGTTGGTATGTCCTTCTTCGTGAAGGATTTGACTACCCAGGAAACATTTACTTCTGCTAAAGAAAAAAATGGGAAGTACGTGGTGGTAAAAACAAAACTCGATACATCAGTTCCTATTGAATATGATGCTGTAAAAAATCCAAACCTGACGGTTTTTTATGCTATTGACGCGGAAGGAAACCGTAGCAAAGTTGTTTACAGCGAAGCCAAAATTACCGATATGGAACGTTCTGAGGGGCTCGACCTGAACGGTTACATGCGGGATGGCTATTTTGAATGCAATAAAATCCAGGCAAAGTGCCCGTCAAAATACAAGGATGATCCAAATAAGGCGAAACAGAATCTGACGACGAGCACAGGCACTTCCACTCAATACTAAGTTCAAATGAATTATATCGGCGAACATTTACTTCCCGGACAACTGGGTCACTTTTTTCTCCTCCTTTCCTTTATTTCATCCATTGGTGCTACGTTTAGTTATTTCCTGAGTGTTCAGAAAGGAAAAAAACTGGCGACTGGTAACTGGCAGGACCTTGCCAACGACGCTGCATCCAACCAGTGGCGCAAGCTGGGACGCATCTTTTTCATTGCCGAGGTCATCTCTGTTTTTGCTGTTTTTGCCATTCTCTATTACATCATCAGCAATCACTATTTCGAATACAAATATGTATGGCAACACAGCAGCAAGTCGCTTGAGCCGGAATACCTGCTGAGTTGTTTTTGGGAAGGACAGGAAGGAAGCTTCCTGCTTTGGAGCGTTTGGCATTGTGTGTTAGGACTATTTGTGATCTGGAAGGAAAAAGAGTGGGAAGGCCCGGTAATGACTGTCATCGCTTTCACGCAGATTCTTCTTGCTACGATGCTCTTGGGCTTTGAAGGATTGCATATGGGTTCCAATCCATTTGTGCTAATGCGGAATTCGGGCCTGTTGGATAATGCACCTGCTTTTTACGGGGCAGATGGCGCTATGAGGCAAGACTATCTTTCCATGATTAAGGATGGTAATGACCTAAACCCCTTGCTGCAGAATTACTGGATGGTGATTCACCCGCCGGTTCTTTTCCTTGGCTTTGCATCGACGATTATTCCATTTGCCTTTGCAATTGGCGGTTTGTGGACCAAGAAATATAATTCCTGGACAAAGCCTGCCCTACCATGGACGCTATTTTCTGCAGCCGTTTTAGGTACCGGGATCATGATGGGTGCTGCCTGGGCTTATGAGTCGCTGAACTTTGGCGGTTATTGGGCATGGGACCCGGTAGAAAATGCATCACTGGTGCCTTGGCTGATCCTCGTTGCCGGCTTGCACACGCTGGTGATTTACCGCCACACGGGCAATGCCTTGCGGACAACGTTCCTTTTCCTGATCCTTTCGTTCCTGTTTGTACTTTATTCAACTTACCTAACCCGCAGCGGAGACCTACAGGAAACCTCCGTGCATGCATTTACCGGTGAAGGTATTACCAAATGGCACTTACGAATTTTCCTGCTGCTGTTAGCTTTACCTGCTTTTGGCCTTTTCATTCGTCGGTATAAAAGCATTCCTTTCATTGCCAAAGAAGAAGAAGCCTCTTCAAGAGAGTTTTGGATGTTCATCGGTTCGCTGGTTTTGTTCCTTTCGGCTTTGCTGATCATCGCCATGACTTCCATCCCGGTTTTCAATAAACTGCTTGGGCTGTTCAGCGATAACGACAAAATATTTACGCCGTTGGCAATGGGAGAGGACTCGGCTTATTCCTATAACCAGATCCAGATTTTTGTTGCCATTATTCTTGGATTGGTGACTGGCTTCGGTATGTACCTGAAATACAAAGCCACAGGAAAGCCGTTTCTGAAAAAGTTGATTCTGCCATCTGCAATCGGCCTGATTGCCGGTGTACTCATTGTTTATTTTGGAGATGTCAGCTATAAAGAAAAAACAGCCGGCTACATGGTCGCCATCTGGATTGCGTTAGTGGCTGCAGTGTTCTCCTTAGTGGCGAACGCAGGTTACATTTTCACAGGGTTAAGAACTAATCTTAAACGTGCCGGTGGCGCCGTCTCTCACGTTGGTTTTGCCATGCTGCTGATGGGTATCCTAATCTCGTCTTCAAAAAAAGAAATTCTTTCCTGGAATACATCAGGCATTTTCATGGATTTTGGCAAGGACAGCAAGGAAAAAGCGGGAGAAAACCTCACGCTGATCAAGAACATGAAAACCGACATGGGTAAATTCTGGGTAACCTATGCAAAGGATTCAGTACATCCAGAAAAACCGCTTTGGTATTACCAATTGAAATTTGAAAGGAAAGACGGGAAAGAGAACTTCACCCTGGCACCGAATGCTTTCGTCAATTACAAAAACCAGCAAGGTTTGATGGCCAATCCGGATGCAAAACATTACTGGACCTACGACATCTTTACTTATATCACCTCGTTACCTGATCCAACGAAGAACCAGGATACAGCGACCTTCAAACCCGTCAATACAAAAGTTGGTGATACCGTCTGGTATTCGAAAGGTTTTGCCGTAGTAAAAAGTGTTCAATCCTTCCGAAATATTCCAGGTGTTGAGTTAACGGCTACTGATAGTGCCTCAATGGCAACGCTGGAGGTTTTTGCGAAAACAGGCTCACGTTACCAGAGTAACCCAATCCTCATTAACAAGGGCGGTGAATCGTTTATGCAAACCGACACCATTACGGCAGAAGCGCTAGTGCTTCAATTAAACAAAGTCGAAGGACAGAACCTGGTGTTAGGTGTGAAGGAGTCCGATGCCGTAATGCAATACGTAACGCTGAAGGCTTACAAATTCCCTTTCATTAACTTGGTTTGGGGCGGAACAATCCTGACGGTTATTGGTTTCCTCATTAGCATGATGTACCGCCGACAGCAGTCGAAGGTCAGCCGCAAAAGCCTGAGGGTGCTTAAGCCGGAGGAAAAGGAGGTCGAGATTTAATCAACAGATTTTCCTTTTCAAAAACAGCTTTTGTTAATAAACATTTGTCTTTTTGTTACTGACAACGCGTTTATTATTTTTAGGTATGCTCCGTCTCGTTCTGACTGGCTTATTATTTATTATTTCAATCGCTGTTCTTCAGGCCCAGGAAACATCTGCCAAACAAAGCGGCAAGTGGGGCCCGAATGATACAATCGTCGTACCTGCTATCGTCATTGACGGTGAAATTTTTCCCTATAGTGAAATGGAAGAAGTCACCATTTCCAAACTCCCTTACAAAGAAATGGTGAAGCAAATGCAGGCGTACAACCGCTTGCGGAATGCTGTTTATGTTACCTATCCTTATGCACGCCAGGCTGGTGTTGTTATCAACGATGTGAATGCGCATCTTCTGACTGTGAACAATAAAGGAGAACGAAAGAATTATATTAAGTCAAGAGAGAAAGAACTAAAGAAACAATTTACGGAGCCGCTTTCCAACCTTTCGGTTTACCAGGGCAAAGTCCTGATGAAATTGATCAACCGCCAGACTGGTAATAACTGCTACGAATTGATCAAAGAATACCGCGGAGGCTTGCAGGCTCGTTTGTATCAAACAGTAGCTTTCTTTGTTGGTTCTAGTTTGAAGCAACCTTACGATCATCAAAATGACCCGACTGACCGCCAGATTGAAGCCATCGTAAGAGAAATCGACGGGATCTGGTATATGAACCCGAACCGTCCTAGTACAGTTAAAACAACGAAAGGAAGCTAAGTTTAGAATAAGGTCATCACTCCCGAGTGATGTTTTGCTTCATGTTCCAATAACCATTTTTTTCGCCATAAGCCGCCTGCATAACCTGTAAGTGATTGGTTCGATCCAATTACCCGGTGGCAGGGAACAATAATCGCTAGGTTATTTCTTCCGTTAGCAGAGGCGACTGCACGAATGGCCTTCAGATCACCATATTGCCTGGAAAGCTCGTTGTAACTTATTGTTTTTCCGAAAGGGATCTGCAATAGCAAATCCCAAACTTTTTGCTGGAAAGCTGTCCCGCTTTGTTGCAAAGGCAAATCAAAAATTTTCCTCCTGCCGGAAAAATAGTCATCCAGTTGTTTTGTACAAGTTTGCAGAAGTTGGTGATTCATTTCTTCAGAAACGACTTCATCTTCTTTCACAAAAACGACAGCTTGCACCTTGTCGTCTGTGCATACGATCTTTAATTGACCAAGCGGGGATTGATAGTAGGAAGAATAGGTTATCATCCGATCTTCATGCCGTTTGTAACAGGATGTTTCGGCGCTAATAAAACTACATCTTTATTCTCATCATAAACGCCAAGAACGAGGCATTCACTCATAAAACCAGCGATATTTTTTCGAGGGAAATTGACAACGGCTACTACCTGTTGTCCCTGCAAATTTTCTATGTTGTAAAATTTGGTGATCTGGGCAGAGGAACGCTTGACACCGAGTTCAGAACCAAAGTCAATGGTCAACTGATAAGCAGGTTTTTTGGCTTTTGGAAATTCTTTGGCTTCTATGATTGTTCCGACTCTTATGTCAATTTTTTCGAAGTCCGGCCAAGTGATGGTTTGCATAGCAGAAGGTGATAACACGATAAATAGATAATGTGCTAATGTAGTTAAGTCTCAACATTGAGAAGCCATCATAATCAAAATATCACGTTGGATTATCACATTAATCGATCAGGTCCGCCAACTGGTTCAACTCATCTTTCTTGTAGCCTTCTTTCTCGTTGTCGAAACACTTTGATGTTTCCTCAAGTAAATACTGAATAACCTTTTTGTTAGAAAGTGGTTTGAAGTAGGAGTGAACTGGTGGTACGGATATGCGTTTGAAATAGCTTTCGATATCCTTATGCGTAAACACCATGCCGCTGGAAGGGTCGATGTAGAACTCAATTTTGGAAATATAGTCCGTTGTCCCTTCCATACTGTAGCCTGGCTTAAAATAAGCCAGCACGAATTGTTTCGGGATACAAATAGCTTTTACCGGGATGTCCAGCAGCTCACAAAGAATGAGGTAAATGATCCCATCGCTAAGTTGGTTGCCGCGTTTTGATTCAAGGACCTTATGAATGAAAAACTCATTCACTTCACTGTAATTGATCTCGGTTCCCTTTAGGCCATAGTAGCTATAAAGAATGCCAGTCACAATCCGGATCTGTTCTAAAGGAGTGAGGTAGGCATTCAACTCCAGCCAGATGTTCCGGCGGATCTTTTCAACTTCCAACAGTGTAGCCGAAGTTGTCAGGTCAGGATACTGAAATTTGGACACCAGAAGTGCGCCAACCAGCATATCATGATGCCCGGAAAGATTCCATTGGCGGAAATCTTCCGTCAGATCATTATAATGAAGCTTATGAATAATGCTTTCAATGCGTTCTTGGATTTGTTCGTTGGGCGTTGTTTCCCAAAGGTGCTCTAGGTTGGGTATAATGGTGCGACCAAAATCAATGATTTTGCTGGATACCGCTCCAAATACCTCATCATCGGGATCGTCAATTAGTTTAAAAAGGGCCGATATCTCTCTGTTCTCTTCCATTCACTCTCTCCTTAAAAATTTTATGCCTTCTTTCCTTTGGACGCTGCTTTTTTAGTAGCAGCTTTTTTCGAAGGCGCCTTCTTCGCGGCAACTTTTGTAGAAGCTGTTTTCTTCGCCGCTGCCTTTTTTGTAAACGCCCCAGGCACCTGCGTTTCAATCATTTTTTTTACGTCATCAAGCGGAACGTTCGCCAGCTCTTCGGCCGTGTATTTGTCGCCACCTTCCTTTCTGCCCAACTTCAGCATTTTTTTACCAAAGCGAACATACGGACCCCAACGACCGTTCTCGATGCTAATCTTTTCTGCCGGCCATTGTTGAATATACCGGTTGGCTTCTTTGTCGAGTTTCTTCTCGATCAGCTCATTCAAATCGCTCTGAGAAAGGTTATCAAAATTGTAAGCCCTCGGGACGTTGATGTACAGGTCGCCCCATTTGATAAAAGGACCAAATCTTCCTTTGCCTTTCGTAACCGGTTGACCCTGGAAAGTACCGATTGGCGCATCAGCAACCTGCTTTTGGCTAATCAGTTCGATGGCCCTGTCGAGATCTAAATCCAGCGGTTCCTCACCTTTTGGAATAGAAACAAAACTTTCGCCCCATTTCACGTAAGGACCGAAACGGCCATTATTGACTGATACTTCCAAGCCATCATATTCACCCAGTGTTTTGGGCAATTGGAATAGTGCAAGTGCATCATCTAATGAAATTGTCTCAATGCTTTGCGACGCTTTCAACTTTGCAAAGCGTGGTTTTTCCTCATCGTCCGTACGACCAATTTGCACCATCGGACCATAACGTCCCATGCGAGCAATTACTGGCTTGCCGGTTGATGGATCGGTTCCAACTTCACGTTCACCACTGATGCGTTGTGCTGTTTCTATTGTATTGTCTACGTCCTTTTTAAACGGATTGTAGAAAGCATCAATCATTTCATTCCAGCGCATTTTGCCATTGGCCACCTCGTCAAACTCGCCTTCAATGCGGGCGGTGAACTGGTAGTCCATGATGTCGTCAAAATGTTGCTTCAGGAAATCCGTTACAACCAGACCAAGGTCAGTAGGGAACAGTTTTCCTTTCTCTGCGCCGGTATTTTCGGTCTCTACTTTCTTGCTGATCTTATTGTTGGCCAGCGTCAGCACATTATAATTACGTTGCACACCTTCTTTGTCCCGCTTTTCAACATACCCTCTCTTTTGTATCGTTGAAATAGTAGGAGCATAGGTCGATGGACGGCCGATGCCTAATTCTTCCAGTTTTTTTACCAACGAGGCTTCAGTGTACCTCGGAAGAGGACGGGTGTAACGTTCAATGGCTTTCATTTCTCTGAAGTCCAATACCTGGCCGGGACGCAATGGCGGCAACATGCCTTCACCACCTTCTTCTCCATCTCCTAAATCTTCATCGTCCACATCTTCGCGATATACCTTTAAGAAACCCTCAAATTTCAGTACTTCGCCTGTTGCTGTCAGTTCCGCACGGTTGGTGGAAACATCGATTTTGGCGATTGTTTTTTCCAGTTCCGCGTCGGCCATCTGAGAGGCCATGGTGCGTTTCCAGATCAATTCGTACAAACGTCTTGTATCCGGGTCGTCTACAGATGTTGTAGACATGTATGTCGGGCGGATAGCTTCGTGTGCTTCCTGGGCCGAGCTGCTTTTTGTTTTGTATTGACGGGCTTTGTGATAACGGTTACCCCATGTTTTTTCAATTGCACCTTTAATGTCATCAAGCGCAGTTTGGCTAAGGTTCACGCTATCGGTACGCATGTAAGTTATCTGACCACTTTCGTAAAGCTTTTGTGCTAGTATCATGGTTCTGCTAACACTGTACCCCAATTTACGGCTGGCTTCCTGTTGCAGGGTAGAGGTGATGAAAGGCGCCGCAGGTGTTCTCTTTGTCGGTTTTACCTGAACGTCTTTTACTTTATAAGTTGCACCGATACATTCATTCAGGAACTTTTCGGCGTCTTCTGCTTTTGAAAATTTTGTTCCTTCCGCTTTGAAGGATACCTGGCGGTTGGAGGCATCAGGCGCCGTAAATACCGCTTCAACTTTATAGGAACTCTGGGCAGTAAAGGCGTTGATCTCTCTTTCGCGTTCTGCAATCAGTCGGACGGCAACACTTTGCACACGACCAGCGCTCAGGTTGTTTTTCACGCTGACCTTGCGCCAAAGAACCGGGCTCAATTCAAATCCCACGATTCTGTCCAAAACACGGCGAGCCTGCTGAGCATTTACGAGATCCATATTCACCGTTCTAGGTTGCTGTACAGCTTTCTGAATAGCTGGCTTCGTGATTTCATGAAAGACGATCCGTTTTGTTTTGTAGGGATCGAGACCCAACACCTCGCACAAGTGCCAGCTGATGGCTTCACCTTCACGGTCCTCATCCGTTGCCAGCCATACTTCCTTGCTTTTTTTCGCAAGGCTTTTAAGCTCACTCACCACTTTTTGCTTTTCGTCCGGAACAATATAACGTGGTTTGTAATTGTTTTTTATATCAATGCCCATGTCGTCTTTCTCCAGGTCACGGATGTGCCCGAAGCAGCTTTTTACCTCGAAATCAGGGCCCAAAATCTTTTCAATGGTTTTTGCTTTTGCTGGCGACTCAACAATCAACAAATTCTTCGGCATAGCGCTTTTTGTGTTCTAATTTTTATTTCCCGAACATGCAAGTATAAGGCAAAGTAGACGAAAATTCCTAATTGACGACTGCGCTGCAATTTTCAATTGCATTAAAAACACAGCGCAATGTGTAATGAAATTCTGTTTAGAACGGGAAACGAAAACGTACGACTTTATGTATTAAAAACAAGGTTTGGCAGGAAATAGAACCTGCCCAATAAAGATGAGTTTTGAACAGAATTGGTTGCCTATTTCTTCATCTTTTCTTTTAGCATCGGCGCCAGCTTCTTAGCCCATTTCGCATATTCTTTTTCGGACGGATGCAAACCATCTGGCGCAATCAGTCCGGAAGTTGTTTTCGCTTTTCGTGTGCTCTCCGTGATATCCAGGTAAAGCACTTTGTATTGGATGGAGATGGCTTTGTTCAGCGTATTGTATTCGTCAATTTCCTTGGCAATTTTCTCGGGATTTTTGTTTGCGGCGTACGGAGTTACACCGTAGTCAGGAATAGAAAGAACAATAACATGGTCCGGTTTGCCACCTGCCAACGCAATGCTTTTCTGCAGCAGATGCTCAAATTGTTCTTTGTACTCGATGATGGCCCGTCCGCGGTATTGATTGTTCACACCAATAAGAAGCGTTACAAAATCGTATTTCGGCAGAAATTGGAAACCCTTCATGCCCTCTTCCAGTTCATCTGTCGTCCAGCCGGTTTTAGCAATGATTTCCGGTGCAACCATATGATACCCGCCTTGCCGTAAAAGACAAACCGTCTGGTATGGAAAACTTTTATGCAGCGGAACACTTTCACCGATGGTGTAAGAATCTCCAAGAGCCAGGTAGGTATAAGTGTGGTGCATGGTGTCAGGGGTTTGGGCTAATGAAAATAAAGGTAACAGGATTAAAAAGAACCGCATCATAAGAAGTCAGTGACGAGTTTGAGTGTGCTCTTGTCTTTATAAATTTTTCGATGGCCTAAGCCTTCAGTAATTACGAATTGGAAATTCGGATAGTTTTTCTGTATGATCGGTTCAACATCTGATAGCGGCGTCAGTTCGTCTTCTTTATCCTGTATAAACAACACCTGCGCTTTAATATTTTCAGAAGCACGACTAACCGAATACCACGAAGGCGGTTTATTGTTGGCATTAGTAATTAATTCATCAAATGCTTTTCGCACCTCATCATCCAACTTCAGGAAACTGAAAAAATTATTGATGGCTGTTGTCGATTCCGTGGCTGGGGCAATCATCACCACTTTCCAGCTTTCCTCATGCGGAACTTCTTCTAATACTAAACTTAACGCCAGGCCTCCAAATGAGTGACTGATGAACGAAGTGAAGGGTCCATATGCTTGAATAACTTCTTTGATGAAATTTTTATAATCGACAGCATGAATTTTTTTGCCTCCGCTTTTGCCATGGGCCGGTGCATCAAAGGCAAACACTTCGTAGCCTTTTTTTGCCATAGGCAAAACGAAATGATCAAAATTGACGGCGCTTGATTCGTGGCCGTGAAGGATCAGCAATTTTTTGTCGCCATGCTTTTGGTTCCACCGGTAGCCAAATGTCTTTATGCCTTCGTATTCCAGCGTTAATTCCTCCGCTTTTTGTAGGACGATAGAAGGTGCTTTCCGAACCCGTGATTGCGGTGTGACAAACAAATCGAAAGCCTGCTCGGCTGCTTTCTTTTTGGAGAGTTTACTCAGGACCTTGAACTTCGTCCGAATCATATTTACTGCCAGGCTATTACTCATTGTCCTAATCGGTTAAAAGGTTTTCAAGTTCAATTTATTTCTTTTACTACGAACTTTATTCATTAATTGATTCGGAACATGGACATTGTTATCATTGGTACAGGGAACACGGCAACGGTACTGGGAAGAAAACTGAGAAACGCAGGCCACCGCATCGTGCAGGTATTTGGCAGGAACAGTAGCGAGGCCAGCGACCTGGCTTATGAACTCGATACTGAATCGACCAACTACTGGAATGTCGTTAACCGTAACGCAGACCTTTATATCCTCGCTGTTTCTGATATTGCCATTGAAGAGGTTTTCCAGGAGTTACAACTGCCCGATAAAACCGTCGTTCACACAGCTGCGTCTGTTTCTAAGCATGTCTTAAAGAAAGGAGCGGAGCATTACGGCGTCTTGTATCCTTTGCAAAGCCTGAAAAAAGATTTAGGCTATCTGCCCGACATACCAATTATTATTGACGCCAGCGACCGGCAAACTTTAAATATGCTTGATGTGCTGGCCCATACCATTTCGGATAAAGTAGTAGAAGCTGACGACGAAACGAGAGTTAAACTGCACCTAGCTGCGGTCATGGTCAACAATTTCACTAACCATCTTTACTCCTTAGTTGAGAAGTATTGCCGGGACGAAGGCCTGGACTTTTATTTATTGTTGCCTCTTATAAAAGAAACAGCTGATCGGCTTGACGATATTTCACCGGCTAAATCGCAAACGGGTCCGGCAGTGAGAGGTGACTATACCACTATAGAAAAGCACATCGTCCTGCTGAATAAATACCCGCAACTAAAGAAGATGTACGAGCTGTTCAGCGAAAGTATTGCCCTGAGCAAGTAAATTCTGTGCTGTTTTCTTTGCATCTGATTTTTCGCGGTTAGTTTTGCGCCACAACGCATGTATAAACTGACCATTCGAAGTGGGAAAAGCAGCAGAGCGAAAATTCTGAAAGGTGTACAGCCTAACCAAACCCTGCTCGAAATCTGTTTGAACAATGGAGTTGACCTGAGGCATCAGTGTGGTGGCGTTTGTCATTGCACAACCTGTGTCGTGCGAGTCGTAAAAGGGATGGAAGCTTTGGAAGAACCGTCCAGGCGTGAGCTTGATTTTCTGAAAAGAAAAACCAGCGAAGGACCGGATGCCCGCCTAAGTTGCCAGAGCATGCTGTTGGAAGGCTCTGGCGAGGTTGAGATCACCATTCCGGAATCCGGAGAAGCGTAAACGAATTTATTTGTTGCAGTATGAATGTTTTGGAGCTATTTAAAAAAATTACCACGTTTGTTTTCGATGTGGATGGTGTGCTGACAGATGGAACGGTATTATTACTAGAGAATGGTCTGCAGGCAAGAACCATGAATATAAAGGATGGGTTGGCATTACAGATGGCAGTAAAGAATGGCTACAGGGTCATTATCATTTCAGGCGGAACCTCTGAGCCGGTGATCCGGCGTTTGCAATATTTAGGATTGGAAGAAGTGCATCTTGGGTTAAAAGACAAGTTGAAATTTTTCGAAGGAGTAAAAGAACAGCACCGGATTAACTGGGATGAGATTATTTATATGGGAGACGATTTGCCCGACATTCCAGTCCTGGAAAAAGTCGGGTTATCTTGTTGCCCGGCCGATGCAGTAGCGGAGGTGAAGGCTGTGTCAAAATATATTTCGCCGGTTGAGGGTGGGAAAGGAGCGGTGAGGGACGTAATTGAAAAAGTCCTTAAGCTGAACGGCCACTGGAATTACACAACGGAAGTTTCATCACGATAAAATCAATTCATGAAATTAGTTAGTGCCTTTTTTCGATTGGTTCGTTGGCCTAACCTTGTTTTTATTGCACTGACACAACTTCTTTTCTATTTCTGCATTTACCTGCCGCTGTTTGAGCAATCGCAAACCGGCAAAATGGTTTTGCTGATTCTGGCTTCGGTTCTCATTGCGGCCGCAGGTTATATCATTAATGATTATTTTGATCTGAATATTGACCAGGTAAACAAGCCAACCAAAAATATGGTCGACCGGGTTATTCATCGTCGGTGGGCTATTGTTTGGCACTTTATTTTGAGTTTTGTTGGCGTTGTCTTAACCGCACTCGCTGTCAGGCTGGAATATTGGTACCTGATCTTAGCCAACGTTTCATGCGTCATGCTGCTTTGGTTTTATTCCACTTCTTTCAAAAGGCAACTGCTGATTGGTAACATAGTGATTTCACTCCTCACCGCCTGGACGATTCTCATTTTCTTTTTTGCCTTTTCTCATCCGAGTAACGCATTCAATACAAATGATGAATTGTCGGTGAAGTTTTTCCGGCTGGCCTTTTTGTATGCAGGATTTGCTTTCATCATTTCACTCGTTCGGGAAGCCGTGAAAGACATGGAAGACATGGAAGGCGACGCACGGTACGGATGTAGAACATTGCCTATTGTGACTGGCGTCAGAACCACGAAGATTTATGCCGGTATCTGGATCGTCGTATTGATCGCTGCACTGGCGATACTGCAGGTTTATGTTTTACAGTTCGGGTGGTGGCCGTCAGTTATTTATGCAACGATATTGGTCATTCTACCTTTGGCTGCTTCGTTGCTGAAATTAAAGAATGCGGCCAGCGTAAAAGACTTTGCACAATTAAGCAGTACTACCAAATGGATTATGCTTGCCGGTATTTTATCCATGATTTTTTTTCGATTCTATTTTTAAGCTATGGCAAAATATGTATTGGCTTCGCAATCACCACGCAGAAAACAATTGTTAGAGTGGGCGGAAGTTGATTTTGAAATCATCGTCAGTAACACGGATGAAAGCTATCCTGAGCATCTCTCTCCTCAGGAGATAGCAGTGCATATTGCGGCCGAAAAAGCAATGGCTGTGTCGAAAAACACAAATAAAACCGTCATCGCCGCAGATACAATTGTTGTGCTTGGAAAAGAAATTATTGGCAAACCACGTGACCGCGGGGACGCTATCTCCATTCTTGAAAAATTAAGCGGACAAAAACATGAAGTAATAACCGGTGTGGTGATCATGAATAAAAATGGAAGCCACTCGTTTGCCGACACAACCGAAGTAGAATTCCATAAACTAACAAAAGAGCAAATTACTTTTTACGTCGATAAATATAAACCTTACGATAAAGCAGGTGCTTATGCCATCCAGGAATGGTTAGGCGTGGTAGGCATAAAATGCATTCACGGCGATTTTTATAATGTGATGGGATTGCCAGTAAGCCGCGTAGTACAGGCTCTGCAGATTTTGAATTAGACGGATAAGAATATTTCTTAACTTGTTGTATGACCGAAAAACTACTGCAATTCATCTGGCAGTTTGGTTATTACAACAACGCCAATCTCACCACAACTGACGGTGAAAACCTCACGATCCTTTTCGCAGGCTCATTGAACAAAGGTCAGGGGCCTGATTTTTCAAACGCCAGGGTGCGGATAGGCTCCACCGTTCTTGCCGGCACAATTGAGCTGCACCTCAAAACCTCAGACTGGAAAAAGCATGACCACCAAAGCGACAGAAATTACCAGAACGTAATACTGCACGTAGTATTCATAAACGATGAAAAGGTAAACGATGTACCGGTTTTAGAAATCGGTTCAAGAATATCGAGTTTGCTTGTTGATCGCTATTCCGCTTTTATGGACAACGCTTCCTTTCTACCTTGCGGAAGCGGTATCCAAAAGATCAATGAACTGGTATTTTCTGCCTGGAAAGAACGATTGCTGATCGAGCGGCTGACCCGGAAGTCAGGCTTCATTCTTCAGGCCTTCCAGGAGTCAAACCATCATTGGGAAGAAACATTCTGGTGGTTGCTGGCAAAAAACTTCGGCAGCAAAACCAATGGGGAGGCTTTTGAGTCCGTCGCAAAGTCAATCCCTATCAACATTCTTGCAAAACATCGTTCTTCCATTCACCAAATAGAAGCCTTTTTGTTTGGACAGGCAAACCTGCTGTCCGAAGAATTTGATGATGAATATCCAAAGCTGTTGCAAAGGGAATACCGCTTTCTCCAGAAGAAGTATGGCTTGCAACCTCCCTCTGTCGGGTTTTACTTTTTGCGGATGCGGCCGGGCAATTTTCCAACGATCCGCATGGCACAATTGGCTATGTTGATCCATCAATCAGCCCACCTGTTTTCAAAAATCCTTGAGGAAAAGGATCTTGGTGAAGTCCGTAAGCTTTTCGCTGTCACTGCTAATGATTTCTGGCATTACCATCACACCTTCCAGCGGACATCTGCCTTTAAAAAGAAATCTCTTGGCCTTGAAACCATCCATAACATCATCATCAATACGGTTGCTCCGATTCTGTTTGCCTACGGCACTTTTCACAAGAACGAGGCGATGAAAGAGAAGGCTTTGAGTTGGCTCGAACAAACGCTACCTGAATCAAACAGTATCACAACGGGGTTTACCAAAGCGGGTCTTGCCAACAAATCTGCCTATGACTCCCAGGCGCTCATTGAGCTAAAAAATGAATACTGCACCGCGAAAAAATGCTTGGAATGCGCCGTGGGTAACTATCTTTTGCGGGAAGCGGCGGCTGATTACAAGGTGTTAAATCAGCCTGTCGCTACGTAAAGGCTTACTTAAAATTTTTGAACGAAACACCTCTCCGAAGGCAGTCAGCCTAAACCGCGACTTTACACAACGCCAAACCCCAAACCTCAAACTCCAAACTATACCCCGTTTCCCTTATTTTTGCCGCTCAAAATTGCAACCTTGGCTACTAAATACACGAAAGAGACTTATTTGTATTGGTATGAGCTCATGCAGCTCATTCGGCAGTTTGAACTAATGGCTGAAGAGAAGTACAAAATGGAAGGTAAGATCCGCGGCTTTTTCCACGCCTATGTCGGACAGGAAGCGATCGCGGCCGGTTGCATGACCGCTACCCGTCCGGAAGATCTTTTCATTACGGCTTACCGCGACCACGGATTGGCCATCGCTAAAGGGATTTCTGTGAATTCCTGTATGGCGGAATTGTATGGCAAAGCCACCGGTTGTGCCAAAGGAAAAGGCGGAAGTATGCACTTCTTTGGTAAAAAAGAAAACTTCTATGGTGGACATGGTATTGTAGGTGCGCAGATCGGTACAGGTGCCGGTTTGGCGTTTGCGGAAAAATACCGCGGTACCGACAATGTGTGCCTGACCTATTTTGGTGATGGAGCTGCCCGCCAGGGAATGTTGCACGAGACGTTCAACATGGCGATGACCTGGAAGCTCCCTGTGATCTTCATTTGCGAGAACAACAACTATGCAATGGGTACGTCGGTGCAAAGAACGTCTAACATTATCGACATTTATAAACTGGCTGACGCCTACGAAATGCCGGCCGATGTGATTGATGGCATGAGCACGGAAGCCGTTCACGAAGGTGTAGCGAGAGCAGTAAAAAGAGCAAGGGAAGGAGACGGACCGACACTTTTGGAGATTAAGACCTATCGTTATAAAGGCCATTCGATCTCTGATCCGCAAAAATACCGCACCAAAGAAGAGGTTGAAGAGTACAAAGGCAGAGACCCAATTACAGCCTTACTTAGCACGATGTACGAGAATAAGCTGGCAACGGAAGAGGAAATCAAGGCAATCAACGAAAGAGTGGACGCAGCCGTAGCAGAAAGCGTAAAATTTGCCGAGGAGTCGCCATGGCCGGATGACAGCGAAGTGTTGAAGGATATTTATGTTGATCAGAACTATCCCTATATCACCGATTAATTTTTTCCACCAAATAAACAATTCAATTCAATGGCAGAAGTAAAAACTGCACGTCCAAGAACCGAAAGTGAAGAAGTGGTTGAGCGTGCCAAAGATTTTTGGAGCCGATACGGCAAAACCATTAGCATCGCTTTAGGCGGGTTAATTCTTATTGTTGGCGGTTTCTTGGTCTACAAAAACTTGATTCAAGGGCCAAAAGAACAGAAGGCTGCTGATGCCATCTTCCGGGCCGAACAATATTTTGCACAAGACTCACTGGACAAGGCTCTGAATGGCGACGGTACAACAATGGGTTTAGAAAAAGTGATCAGCCAATACGGTGGTACAAAAACCGGCGAAAGAGCCAAATACATTGCAGGTGCTATCTATGTAAAGAAGGGCAACTTCGACAAGGCCATCAGCTACCTTAAGGATGTGGATACCGACGCTCCGCAAGTACAGGCAAGAGCTTACAAACTGTTGGGTGATGCGTATGCTGAGAAGGGTAACGGCAAAGAAGCCTTGAACTTTTATAAAAAGGCAGCGAATCATTTTTCTGATGATGAAGCTTTTTCATCTGAAGCCTTGTTCATGGCGGCTTACTTGTCCGACAAAGTATTGAACGACAAGAATGGCGCAATTGAACTTTACAAAGAAGTAAAAACAAAATACGGCAATACGCAGTGGGCTTTCGAAGCCGACAAGTATTTGGCTGTAAACGGCGTTTATAACGTAGACTAAGGCGTTTTACGTTGAGGATTTAAGGTTGAAAGTGAAGCGAGGCCGAATGGCAAGTACACTTAAACCCTTCAACTTCAAACTTTGAACTTATTTCATGGCAGACGTTGCGAATAGTAAATTATTTCAACCTATCGAGGGCATCCAAAATCTAAAGGATGCCCTTGTTGTTTTGGTGAAAACAGAATGGAACGCAGATATCATTGACGAACTGGAAAGAGGGTGCATTAAGGTGTTTGAGCAGTTTGGTATTGCTCATAAAACATTGGTTGTGCCGGGTGCCGTGGAAATTCCATTTGCCATCCAGCAGTGCTGGGCGAACTACAATGCTCCTTCTGCTTTCATTGCCTTGGGTTGTGTTATCCGCGGCGGCACCCCGCATTTTGATTACGTGTGCCAGGCCGTAACTGCTGGAATTACACAGTTGAATCTAACGATGGAAGTGCCGGTGATTTTTGGTGTGTTGACAGTTGATTCCATTGAACAGGCCAGAGAACGTATTGGCGGCATTCATGGTCACAAAGGTGAAGAGGCAGCTATTACAGCGCTAAAGATGATGGTTTTAAACAATAGCTTAAAGGAAGGAAAGATTTAGGCGATGAGTAATGAGTGATCAGTGATGAGTTAGCGATAAAGCTGAAAGGGCTTGTTTATCATGAGATGTTTATCCATTTTCTTCATCGCAACATTGATTATTGATTGTTGGTTATTCATCCGGGATTATTCATATTATCATTCATGAACGTTCACATATTTATTCCCTGTTTCGTTGACCAGCTTTACCCGCAATCGGCTTTCAACATGGTAACGATTTTAGAGAAGGCAGGGTGCACCGTTTCTTATAATCCAAAACAAACCTGTTGTGGGCAACCGGCCTTCAATGCCGGCTTTTGGGATGAATCAAGAGACATATGCAAGAAGTTTCTGAAAGATTTTGCTGACGCCGAGTACATCGTTGCTCCCAGCGCTAGTTGTGTTGGTTTTGTTCGTAATTACTATAGCAAATTATTAGGCGACTCCACCTACCAGGCCGATGCAAAAGCGGTTTCTTCCAACATCTTTGAGTTTTCGGAGTTTCTTGTAAATAAGCTGGGGCAAACCAAATTCGGAGCGGAGCTAAACGGCAAGGCAACCTATCATGATTCCTGCGCTGGCCTTCGTGAGTGCAAAATCAAAAACGAGCCGCGCAAGCTGCTGCAAAATGTAAAAGGCTTGGAGCTTCTTGAAATGGAAGACGTAGAAACCTGTTGCGGCTTTGGCGGAACCTTTGCTGTCAAGTTCGAGCCAATCTCGATTGCCATGGGAGAGCAGAAAGTGGAGCATGCATTAGCCACCGGCGCACAATATCTCATCTCAACAGATCTTTCCTGCCTGATGCATTTGCAGGGTTATATCGACAACAAAGGATATGACCTGAAAACGATGCACATTGCCGATGTGCTGGTATCAGGTTCTTAGCGATATTACAACCCTCTTCTTTTTGCTGCGATAGATGTGGCAAGTGAGACAAAGCTGACAATGGTAATTGAACTTACCGGCATCAGGATGGCAGCTACCATCGGCGACATCTTTGCCTGTACGGCTATGCCCACACCAACAAAGTTGTATAGGATGGAAATGATCCAACTCCACATCACGATCCGTTTCCCTGAAATAGCATAGCTGATGAAAGCATCGAGCCTATTTACCTTGCTACTGTCCAGAATCGCATCACTTGCTGGCGTGAACTGGCTTGTGTTCTCACTCACAGCAATTCCAACATCACTTTGTTTTAAGGCGCCTGCATCGTTAAGGCCATCTCCGAGCATTAGCACATTAGCTTTCTTTTGTTTTAAGGATTTTATGTATTCCAGCTTGTCCTGCGGCGACTGATTAAAATACATTGGTGTATGCCGGTTAAAGAATGTTTTGAGCGTTTGCTTTTCGCCGTCATTATCTCCGGAAAGCAAGTGTAGCTGATAGCCCTTTTCTTCTAAAGTTTTCACCAACCCGGCAACACCATCGCGATAGAGATTGTGAATGGAGAAATAGCCTTTCACGTTCCCGTCAATCGCCACCCATACTTCTGCCTTGGTGCTATTTTGCGGTTTTGACCCGGTAACGAATTCGCAGGAACCAAGTTTCACTTCTTGGCCGCGAATTGTTCCTTTAGCGCCTTTCCCTGCAAATTCAGAGAAGTTGGTCACTGAGGGGAAACCAACCATATTCTCTTTCAGCAAATGATCTTTGATCAATCGGCTTAGCGGGTGTGCCGATGCTTTTGCTAACGAATAAACAGTTCTTTTTTCATCCATATTAAGCTGGCCAAGAAACTCTATCGCAGCACTGGAGGTATAGGTCAGGGTTCCGGTTTTATCAAAGACGATGTGATCAACTTTCGATAAAGCTTCAATCACAGTTGCATTCTTCAAAAACAATTTGTTCCTACCATAATAGCGAAGCATGTTTCCAAAAGTAAAAGTAGCCGACAGCAGGAGAGAACAAGGACAGGCAACAATCAGAGACGCAGAAACTGCCGGGAGGATGTTGGCTGGATTGACAAAAGCCCAATAAATTCCGGCAATGCCAGCAACACTAAAAAGTGCCAGGGTAAAATAGCGGCTCCAGGGATGGATGAATGACTTCTCACCATTTTTATGGTTGTCGAAAAACTCGTTGTTATTCCAAAGCTGCGTGATATAACTCTGGTTGACAGTTTTGATCACCCGTAGCTCAATGCCTCCACCAATCTGTTTAGCACCGGCATAAATAAGTTCGCCTTTCTTTTTTATCACGGGATTGTTCTCACCCGATACAAAACTGTAATCGATGCTTGCTTCACCATTGACCAAAATCGAATCGGCAGGCACCATTTCCTGGTTACGAACAATGATGTGATCATCTTTTTTCAGACTGCTGATGCTTGCCGGAACTTCAGTTCCGTTTTCTAACCTGGTGATGCCAAGCGGGAAATAAGATTTGTAATCGCGGTCGAAGGAAAAGGAGTCATAAGTTTTGTTTTGAAACCACCGCCCGGCGAGCATGAACAACACGATGCCGCTCATGCTATCGAAATACCCTGCACCCGTACCGCTAAGCACTTCGTACACACTGCGGCTAAAGGTAATGAGCACTGACAGAGCAATCGGTGCATCAATATTCAGCCATTTTTGCTGCAGCCCCTTCCAGGCAGAAACAAAAAAGTCAGAAGCGCTGTAAAAGAAAACCGGTAGGGCTAACACAAGGTTCAGGTAAGTAAATAGGTGCTTCAATGTGCCTTCCGCAATATCCCCGGAAGAAAAATATTCCGGGAAACTTAGCATCATAATATTGCTGAAGCAAAACCCCGCCACGCCGATCTTGTAAAACTGTTTCCGGTTGGCTTTTTTGTCTTTTTTCTTCTCTTCGTCATGTAAACTGATGTATGGCTCATACCCAATAAAAGCCAGTAATTCTACGACTTTCCGTAGGGAGGTTTCTGTATGACTAAAGGCGACAAATATTTCTTTTCGCTGGAAATTAGTTTTTGAAAAAAGAACCCCGGGTTCGATAGCGTGTAGGTTTTCAAGCAACCAGATACAGGAGGCGCAATGCATTTGTGGCAGGTAGAAGCTAACCTGGCTTTGCTTATCATCTTTAAAAGTGATCAGCTTTTGTTCTACCTCTGGTGTGTCAAGAAAAAGAAATTTTTCTGAATTATACTTGCCTTTGACCTTGATGCCTGGCGTGGAGCTAAGGTCATAGTAATTACAAAGCCCGTTGTCCTTCAACAGCCCGTACACAAATTTGCACCCATCACAACAGAAAAAATGTTCATCCTCGGCTATTGATGTGTCACAGGTTTCACCACAGTGATAACATGGCACGGCTGTCTTCACAGCCTTTTCTTTTTTACGAACAGGAGCTTCTACTACAGGCATAGTACCCGCAAAGGTTGCCTAACCTTTGGGAGTTAAGTATGAGTGGCATCAAAGAAAAAGATGAGAGAAGTCATCTGTCTGAACCATGATTTGGACGGATTGAGCTGATTTGCAGAAAATAAAAGAGTCGTTCAGTAATGAACGACTCTTGCTTTATCATATCATTTCCTACTAATCCATAAAATTCTTCCAAATTATGGATCAGACAATCATGGTTCAAGACATTTCCTGTGCCCATTTATCTCTTTCATCCGGGCTGAATTTCCAAGGTGCAAAATTGTTTTCCACGTTGCTGTACATACCATTCCATTCAGCGGGCTGGTTACTTTCTTCCAGCGCTAAATAGCGTTTAAGTTGGTTGATAATGTGTAATGGATCAATCAGCACAGGGCAAGCCTGCACACAAGCCTGGCAGGAAGTGCAAGCCCACAGTTCTTCTGTTGTGATATAATCGTGTAATAACGACTTGCCATCATCCTGGAAGGTTCCGTTATTCTTTTCCCGGTTTGCTCCAATTTCTTCCATCCGGTCGCGGGTGTCCATCATAATCTTCCGTGGTGATAGAATTTTCCCGGTCTTATTTGCCGGACATTGCTGCGTACAGCGGCCACACTCTGTGCAGGTGTATGCATCCAACAGGTTCTTCCAGGTAAGGTCGTTCACGTCCTTCGCCCCAAAACGTTTCTGCTCTTCCTGGGGAGCGTCGGTCGGAACCGTCTCCGGCTGCATGGCGTACATCACTTCTTTTTGTATCTCCGGCATGTTCACCATTTTACCCTGCGGTTTCAGGCGGGTGAAATAGGTGTTCGGAAACGCCAGCACAATGTGTAAGTGTTTAGAATAGGGGAGATAATTTAAAAAAACAAAAATCCCTGCAATGTGCAGCCACCAAGCAGACCGCTCAATGGCTACCAAAGTTGATGTATCAAAATTTGCAAACACCGGTGTAATGAGGCCCGATATAAAAAAGTTTGTTTGAACCCCGGCATAATGCTCGTGACCTTTCAACTGCAGGGCTTTGTCTGATGCATTCATGATTAGGAAAAGCGACATCAGTACAATCTCAAAAATGAGGATATAGTTTCCATCTTTCCTCGGCCAACCGCCACTTAGTTCCTGTCGGTTGAGTCGCGGTACTTTGGTAACGTTACGACGCAGCAGGAACACGATCACCGAAATCAAAACAAGCAATGCAAGAATTTCAAAGAAGTTAACGACGAAAGAATAGAAACCGCCAAGCACAGGTGCAAACAACCGGTGCGTTCCCAAGATGCCGTCTAAAATGATTTCCAGTACTTCAATATTGATAATGATAAACCCGGCGTAAACAATGAAATGTAAAATTGCAACGAGAGGTTTGTCAAACATTCGTTTCTGACCAAACGCCATCAGCAACACATTGCGCCACCGGTCGGGATGCGGTTCAAATTTTTCGTCCCGTCCAAGGTTGATGTTCTTCCTGATGAAGGATGCTTTTTTTACAAAAATCCAGATAGCCGCTACCGTTAGAATGACAAATAAAATTTGTTGCACGATTTGCATAATGCTAATTTAAGCCCCGTAAAAATAGGTCAAATGAGTTCAGTCCAAACAAGAACGGCAATATTAGATGAAGATGCAGTGAAGCGCAAAATCAGGCGCATAGCTTTAGAGGTGGCCGAACAAAATGCAGGTGAGTTACACCTCGTCATTGCCGGTATTGTTGGGAATGGAGAAACCGTTGCAAGGAGTGTGGCGGAGGAACTCAAAAAGGTCAACAATATTTCAGTAGACGTTATCAAAATAGAATTAAATAAGCGTGAGCCAGCCGAGGTGACGTTGCATCCGCAGGTTGAATTGAATGATAAGATTGTTATCATCGCCGATGATGTTGCAAACACTGGCAAAACGATGTTTTATGCCTTAAAGCCTTTTCTCGGTGCCTCACCAAAAAAGATTCAAACGCTTGCGCTGGTAGAGCGAAGCCACAAGCTGTTTCCGATCCAAACCGATTATACCGGTTTGTCCATTGCCACCACGCTGCAAGAACACATCGCAGTAGAAAAAGAAGGAGAGCGGATCACCGGAGCCTGGTTGTATTAAGTTTTCCCGCTATTCGTCCATCGCCTTTTCTTTCCTATTCTTGTGCCTTATTTTTTACTTTATGAAGATGAGTTGGCGCCTGATAGCAACACTTCCTTTGTTCTTATTGATGACCGCTTCGGTTTGTAGTCCCGCCATTGAAAAAGAAAAAGATGAAGCTGAAGAGGAGCAAACAGAAGTTTCATCTAAAAAATCAAAAGCGAAGTGGAAGGGTAAGCTGGTAACAGAATATGCTGGCGATATTCGCTACTACAATTTCGGAAGCAAGGAAGAAACCACGGTCTTTAAAGAAGCCCGGCAACCTTCTGTTACAGGTGACGGTGATGTGCTGACTGTCTCCTCCAAATTTCCAAAAGCAAACTACCTTATACAGTTAGCCGATCCTGAATTCAACAATGCAAAAGTACTCCTCGATCTAAGCGACAACTGGATTGGCGGTTATATCTACGGCCTAAAAATGTCTCCCGACGGAGAGCACCTGGCAGTAGGCGTAACCAGCTACGGCGCCGGTTACAGTAATTATAAAATCACCAATGATGCCGTTTTGATTTTTGACATGAGCGGGGAAATTGTAGCCCGGTTTGAAAATAAATACCAGCCTGACTGGACCCCGGACGGAAGAGTGGTGATGGCCGGATCACTACTTTCTGAAAGTGTCGATGACAAAGTGCAGACAAAGGAAGAAGCAGGCATTTTTATTTCGAAGAAAGATTTTTCGGGGTTAAAACGAATTGACCCCGGGTTTGACAATCCAGCTCCGACAAATGTTGCTGTCAGCCCCGATGGAGAACAGATCGCTTTCATTAAAAATTCGCACGTTTGGGTTATGAATGTTGACGGCAGCGATGCAAGGCAAGTAACAGCATCTGGCGGCGACAACGTCGAATCATTTCCAACCTGGTCGCCAGATGGCAAATTCATCGCCTGCTGGTCGTACAAAACATTTGAGAAAAGTTATTATACCGCAATTGCCATCGTACCTGCCAATACAACAAAACCAGTGAAGCTGACTAATGACGCACCGGTATGGCCAAGAGATGATGAAGGCGGACGGATTAGTGGTGGTGCCCATCAGTTTAGTTGGGTGAAAGAATAATTTAAAATGCAATTGCTTTAAACCTGAACTGCCCTTTCGAAAACTCCAAAGCCGGTGCTGGAAACTTCAACACGTTTAATGCTGAGAAGACAGACTTCAGCAACCTGCTGTTCGTCTTAATTCGTGTTAAGTCAACGTCGGGAGCCAGGTACCATTGCCGGTAGCGTTTGATGTCGCGTCTGTCGAAGGTGACAACACCACTCGTCTTATCCTTCGCAATATTTTCAAACCCACCATACATACCATCCGCTCCATAACCGAATGCCACGTTTAACCACGCAGGCAATTTTGCATCCGGAAAAAAAGACTTCAGGTTCCCGCTCAGCCAATAAGTCTGTGCGTTGTAATCTTTCAATAATCGTCCTTGAAAAGAACTTCCAAACAATTTGTTTGCTCTTACCTCTAATTCCCGTTCTTCATAATTCTTGTGATGAGAAGAAAACTTAAAACCAATTTTTTGTTCTTTCCAGCCTAATTCCTGTCCTACATAAAGCGACGCACCCAGAAAGTTGGCGCCAACATCAGCCCAACTCCAACCCCATTCTCGTGAGTGGCCGTCGAGGTATTCAATGGACAACATGTAGAGCATGCTGCTGCCCGTTCCATACAACAAGGCTCTTTTATCAGAGACACCTGCCCAGCGCCACATATTGGTGGTGAAGCGGCTGGTGTGGTACGCTGTCCATGCATGGCCTACCTTATCAACCTGCTGCCATTCTTTCGAATCATCAAACGTGTGAAAGGTTCTGCGGGGAAAATCTTTGTACCAGGCTTGGCTGAGAAAAATGAAAGAGCCGCCATAGCCGGCTACCGTCAATCCGCCAATAAGCCATTGCCGCTTTTTGTAGTTGACCAGCGCTGCGTCATAATCAGAATGATTTAGCGCAAATGTTGTGTCCTGGCCAAAGCACACAAACGGGCAAAAAATTAGAAGGTACAGCAGGCTTTTCTTCACCGTTCAAATGTACGGACACTTATCTTCGTATGGATTGATAACCGATCAACTATCATTACAAAACCAATTGGCAATATGGATCAACTAATTGAACAAAAAGTCAGCAGCTGGTTAAACGGAGCTTTTGATGAAGAAACAAAGAAAGGCCTGAGAGAACTGCAACAGAACAACGAAGATGAACTAGCCGATGCCTTTTATAAGAACTTGGAATTTGGTACAGGCGGCCTTCGCGGCATCATGGGCATTGGCACCAATCGCATGAATAAATATACGGTTGGTATGGCCACGCAGGGATATGCCAACTACCTCAAACTAAGCTTCCCGTCACAGGAAGTAAAAGTGGCAATTGCACATGACAGCCGCAACAACAGCCGTTTCTTTGCCGAAACGGTAGCCAATGTTTTTGCAGCCAATGGCATCAAAGTTTTTTTGTTTGAGGACCTGCGCCCTACACCAGAACTTTCCTTTACCATTCGCCAGCTTGGTTGCCAAGGCGGCGTGGTTTGTACGGCATCACATAACCCGAAAGAATACAATGGTTATAAAGCCTATTGGAATGATGGCGGTCAGTTGGTACCACCGCACGACAAAGCAGTTATTGCCGAGGTGGAAAAGATTGCAGATGTAAATGATGTGAAATGGAGTGGGGGTGAAGAAAATATCACCATCATCGGGAAGGATATGGATGAACAATACATTCAAATGGTGAAAAGCCTGAGTGTTTATCCAGAGGTGATTCAACAGCAGAAGGACCTGAAGATTGTTTACTCGCCCATTCATGGCACCGGCATTAAATTGGTACCGCAGGTGTTGAAAGAATTTGGGTTTGAAAACGTAACTATAGTAGAAGAACAGTCTATACCGGACGGCAACTTCCCAACAGTTGTTTACCCCAACCCGGAAGAGAAGGAAGCGATGTCGATTGGTTTGAAAAAAGCGGCGGAGATCGATGCGGATATTCTTTGCGCAACTGATCCGGATGCTGACCGCGTAGGCATTGGGGTAAAGAATACAAAAGGGGAGTGGGTGCTCATGAACGGTAATCAAACCGCTGTTCTTGCCTTCAATTACATGATCGAAAGCCGTAAGGAAAAGGGCTTGCAGCAGCCCAACGACATGGTGGTGAAAACCATTGTTACGACCAACATGATCGATGTCATTGCGGAGCGAAGTGGCGTAAAATGCTACAATGTTTTAACTGGCTTCAAATGGATTGCTGAGCTGATCAAGGAAAAAGAAGCAACAGAGAATTATGTTGTTGGCGGGGAAGAAAGCTATGGCCTGATGATTGGTTCGCAAATAAGAGATAAAGACGCTGTTTCTGCGGTTGCTCTTCTTTGCGAAATGGCTGCTTACGAAAAATCAAAAGGCAGAAGCCTTTATGAAAAAATGCTTGACCTTTATGTGCAATACGGCTACTACCAGGAAGATCTAATTTCGATCACGAAAAAAGGCCGCAATGGTCAGCAAGAAATCGCGGAGATGATGGAAAGCTTCCGGGCCAATCCGCCGAAAGAACTTGCCGGTAGTAAAGTGGTAGAACTGTTGGATTATGAAAAGCGCATCAAGACAGATTTAGCGACGGGAAATACCGAAGAAATTAATCTACCAAAATCGAATGTACTTCAGTTCATCACGGAGGACGGCAGCAAGATCAGTGCCCGTCCTTCCGGTACTGAGCCAAAGATTAAATTCTACTTCAGTGTCAACACTTCGCTGCAATCTCCCGATAAGTTTGATGAAGCACAGCAAAAAGCAAATGACAAGATCAAACAAATCATCAGTGAAATGAAATTATCCTGACGCATGATTTAGTGAATAAAGGACTTAAAGGAAATAAAAGGAGTCGCTCATTGATGGGCGACTCTTTCGCTTTTGAAGCTGAAATTGTTTAAAAATGTGATGGGTGACAGGAATGAAATTGATGGATGGATAAATAATTCTAGCCATCCTTTGTTGAATCATTCTTGCTTTGTAATGACTGTCTTCATTTCCTGCTAATCCTCAACATCCATCCAAATCGTGGTTCAGACAGACAAAAACTCAAAAGTGCTCTTGCGGAGCACTTTTTTCGTTAGGCGGATGGACTTAATTATATGATGAAGTTCTGGTATGACTGCTTTGATAACACAAAGAAAGGCGGAAAGGTTGAATCCGTAAATGAACTATCGATGAAATCTTTTCTTTTGGCGTTGGCCAAACAGGAGAGGCACGACAGAACTACCATTTCGGAATGAGTTTGGGTACGGTCCGTTTATAGGCCACATACTGGTCACCAAATTCATCGATCAGTTTACTTTCTTCGAACGGAATAGCAGCCAATGTATATGCCGTAATAACAGCGTTGGCGATAACCAGGCTCAGGTAAGGAAAAAGAATCGAAAGCCCCCATATGAAAAGAAAGGTGCCCAGGTAAAGCGGGTGACGAACATAACGATGAATGCCGGAAATGATGAGTTCGGGATAGGTTGTCTCCCGGAACAAACTTCGCAACCCGCTAAGGCTCATGAAATATTTTTTAATACAGGTGAGCATGATTCCAAACCCGGTAATCGTTACCAAATATCCCAAAGCAACCACGAGGAATGAAGGCTTATAAAAGTGAATTGTTTCGATACGAATCTGGTACCCTACGACTGCCACCAGGGAAAGAAAGGCGAATAGTGTGTACGCTAACCGGTAATGCTTAAACCGATCGCCTAAGAGGCGCTGCATTTTTTGTTTTACACCAACGCTTGCCAGCACACTGTGCAGCACGCCGTAGGCAATCCAAAGGATGGCAAGAATTATGTGGTTAAGGAGCATAGATGCAATTCTATTTCAGAAACGTAAAGGTGACAAATTTATATTTGCCGGATGAGAACGACTGAGGACACCTACCGTCATAAAGGACTGCGACGCAAGCTGGTAGAAACGGTAAGAAGCAAAGGCATCACCGATGAAAAAGTACTGACTGCACTCGAAAACATTCCCCGCCATTTTTTTCTTGACTCTGCTTTTGATGAAGTGGCCTATGAAGACAAAGCTTTTCCCATTGAAGCGCATCAAACCATTTCGCAACCTTACACCGTAGCCTACCAATCTCAATTGCTGGAAATTAAACAGCACGACAAGATATTGGAGATTGGTACCGGGAGCTGTTACCAGGCAGCGGTGCTGGCAGAAATGGGAGCGAAAGTGTTTACCATTGAACGGCAGAAAAAACTATTTGACACCAATAAAAATTTTACCTGGATTAAAAAGTATCCGAACATAAAATTTTTCTACGGTGATGGATACGAAGGATTACCAACCTATGCTCCGTTTGACAAAGTGATCATCACAGCAGCAGCCCCCGAGGTACCAAAGAAACTTGTTGATCAGATGAAGGTGGGCGGGATGATGGTCATTCCTCATGGCAGCGGCGATGTGCAGGTGATGAAGCGGTTGATTAAGCAGGCAGATGGAAGCCTGAAGGAAGAAGTATACGACAACTTCAGCTTTGTGCCCATGCTGCAAGGGAAGAATGATTAAGCGAGGCTGCGGTTTTAGTAGTAAAGTAAATGGACTTCAGTAATGAGGTCCTTTTTGTTGGCAGCAGATGGAAACTGACATTCTTGTTTTCGCCGATTTGCTCTTGTAGATTAATTGTGAAAGTATTCAATGGTTATAGGAAACAGCTAAAGCGAGTATTTAAGCGGGGCAAATTTCCTGTTAAGTAAATTTGGAAGATATAGAGCTAATTTGAAAACATGAAGCATGTAATATTCCCGTTAGCTGATATTTCGAATACCTTATGAGTGGCATGTCGTTTAAAGCTATTCTGGTGTTATAATTCCTTTAGACATGTCTTCCAAAAACTGTCTTGGGTCTTCTACAAAGCGGTTAGCATTAGAAAGTTTGATTTTGCCTACAAGATTTTCTACGGTGGGTTCATAAAGTCTGCCTTGACTGTCCATCAGCAAACAGTCAAACCGTTTGCCAAGAGAAAGCAATTTTTCAACGAAGCTCTTGTCAATCTGCCGCAAGTCAAGCCGACAGCTTAATTCCTCCACTTTGTTTGTTTGAGGATTAAAACCAACGGAAATGTCGTTTGTTTCCGTATCGCCGAAATTGCGTAACCCATCGGTTTGTGCTGTCCACGCTTGCAGTTCACCAAATTGTTGAAGGGTTGGCAGAAGCTCGCCAATGTCCACATTTACGATCAACCACCATTGAATGGTCAATGCATCTTCGAAGTTGGGCTCTTCGTCAAGGTTAAACTTTTCGACATAGTCGACCCACTCATCTTTTTTCATTTCAAGTTCTGTTGGCACATGTCCATACTTGTTAATCAAAGATTCGCGGGGAATAAAGTAGATATGAAATTGCCAGATTGCCACGTGTCTTTTGAATCATTGGAGTGTCAAAGTTTCCATTGCTGCTAACGGATAGCGGCTTTATGTAGTACATGAATCCGGTGTTTTGCTGCCTAACTCGTTTGATGGAACAAACAAGCAAGTCTTCAGTTAAAAGCCTATTTCATCACCTGTGTTGCATAAAGCTTGGGTCAGCGGTTTGCTATCTTTTGTCGAACAGGTATTTCACTTCTTGATCAGAAATGGCCCTTGTATAAATGCGGATTTCGTCTAGTTTTCCGTCGAATGCATTGGCATCGCCTGACCACCAACTACCCAATATGAATTGCCCATTTTGACATGCTGTGATCTTCTGAAAACTGATCTGTCTTGTTCCGATCAAGGCTCCATTGATGTAAAACTTCATAACACCATTATTAAAGCTCATCACCACATGGTACCAGGCATAGGAATAAAAAGGTTTGCTATTGAGAAGAACCAAGCCGTTCGTTGGTGCTTGCGAGCAGATTTGAGATTGGTTTTCTGTGATGGAGAACCGCGCCACATTGCCATGGGTCGGGTTATCGATCCCCACGTTGAACGAAGCTCCTTTTGCTGTGCTATAATCCTGTTTTCCAAAGAATAAGCCCTTGTTTTGTCGAGGCATAACGAACATGGAAACAGAGAAATTAGTGGCTGGGAATACTGAGCCATCCTGAATGATTCCGTAATCATTTATACCGTCTAGTTCGATGGCCCCGTTGTCATCACCCCATGTATTGTAGCTTAATCGTGCGCCATTTTGCAGTGCCAGAACATGATTATTACCAGTGGCATCATTGGTGCTCCCATTCAACGGGTAATAAGCCCATAGGCTGTCATTGATTGTTTTGGACAGATCCGTATCAGGTTTCGTGGTCGGTTCTTCCTTTTCTTTTTTGCAAGAACTGAAAAGGAATACAGCTAGAATTGTATTAAATAAACAACTTTTAAGAGACATCATAAGCAGTATTTAGTAAAAATTAAACTCTTGACAAACTTGGCCATAAAAGTATAGTTTGCAAAAGAGAACTGAAGTGTTTTCAATCCTTTTTTTCTAAAAGATTTTAATTTCTTGGGAACTGGACAAGACTTATTACCCCTAACACAGAAAGCGTTTACAAAAGCATGGCATTTAGTCGCTTCTGCTTCATTTACTTCCTGTTGCTGGTTAAAGTTATAGAGGTTGTTCAAAAGCCATGCTTTTGTAAATACACTAGCCGATGTCATTTTGGATGAAACCAAACAGTATCTGCATAAGTAAAGTTTTTATCCCGGTAAGTTGAAATGCTTTTAAAAAGATAATAAGCAGGCTTGATTGCCGTAATGGTAATTTGTGTTTTTGCTTCCAGATTAAACTGCTGACGCAAACCTGTGTCTGGATTTGTTTGTCGAATAAAGGTTGAATTATAAGTACTGTCATTTAGCCACTGCACATGCCAATAGCTTGTGTCTCCGGTTTGGGTGTTGACCTCAGCGTCCAAGGTATCTTGTTTTAGAATGAGGAAATGTACTTGTTCTGGTGTGTAGTAATGGAAAGTGCCACTTTTGAGGCTTCTCTTGGTATGGCTGCTTGAACTACAAGCCACAAAAACAAAAGCAAAAACGATAAGTATAAAAACAAAGGGTACTATTTTTCTCATAACAAAGGCTGGATGATTACGCCTAACAGTTTACAGCTTTAAGAAATAAGGGCATTTAAAAAACTGCTGCACCATCTACTTCCTACTGTTCATTAAATATATTTAGTTCAGTTTCTATTCATCTGTCCTTATTTTTAAAGCTGATGTTGTGCGTTTTTATTGATGATTGCGAAATACATATTCTATCGGAATTATGATCTGCCCGACATCCACCAACACACTAAAGAACAAATCGGTTACACCCTTCCTTCCATTTATCTGCGACGCCTTCCAACTCTTTTTCTTCAGTAAAGTTTCTTTCACAAATGATTCCAGCGCTGTGTCGTTGATCGAAGAAGCTACGTTAACGCTTTGCAAGTCGTCGCCTTTTCCAATTGAAATTCCGACAACCAGCCACTGGTCATCAGGCTTTAATGTATAGGCACTAAACTCTTCCGCAAGCTCTTTATAAAATTTACTCTGCAAACCACTTCCCCTATATTGCAATAAATTAATTGATTCACCGGGGCAACCTATATGGTTGTCAAGCAGCAGAACTGCTTCATTGGCTGTAAAGCTGTTGAAGTGAATCTTCGGGCCTTCGTAATAGGTCTGTCTACCTGATACTCCTTTTAAAAATTTTCCATCGGTATATGATTCAATGGCGATCGGGACAGATGCGCGGAGGTTGGAGAACTGCCAATCACCTGTTTTCCTGCCTGCCACCACCTCGCCTTGCGTCTCAAAAGGTGTGCATTGCTTTGTATTTGAAAACTGTGTTGTGAAACGGCCCTTTCCGTTGTTCACCAAAACTTTGCCGCCATCGGTGTATGCCTCCCATACCAATAAGTCATCTGAACGAAACTCCATCACTTTTTCGATGTTGCCATTCGGGTAAAAGTAGGTCCACTTACCTAAGCGGAGTCCTGCCTGATACTGTCCTTTTTCTTTTATTTGACCTGATGCGTAGTAATAGACTGCTTCACCTTCCAACATATTGTTTTTCATGGTAGCCTGTAGCGCCAGAGTTCCATCCATGAAATAGTCAGTAAATGGCCCTGCGAGGTTAATGATCGTTCGGTCGATTTTTCCGACTCTGTAAAATGCAGCGCACCTTTTATCGACAACTGCACCCGTGCAGTTGAAATAAATTTTAATGCTGTCGGTGTGAAAGACCTCTAGGTAATTACCGACCTTAAAAGTATCGGGGAGTGATTGTTGAGCGAGCAATTCGCAGGGAACAAAAAATAAAAAAAGAAACTTGAGTTTTCTCATAGCAAGCACTCTCGGTTTTGTTTCATTACAGCAAGCTGCCATTGATTACGCCCAACGGAAAGGGTATTTATGCAGTGGTGGCATTTTCTGTTCCGTCAGTTTTGGTTAAAGTTATAATGTTGATTTGTAAAACTAAAGACTGTTACACGCACTTCAGCCACCATTGCATGAATACCATGTTATGGGCTGGTGTTTTTTTGTTTCGAACCGCTCAATATATTTTCAATGCTCTTAACGTATTCGATAGTGTCAACTGTCAGACTTTTACCATATAAATTTTCTCTGATTTCGTGAAGGAGTTTTGTTTCCAACAATTGTAAAACCAGATTAAAAGAGTTCACCTTGTATGAATAAAGGTTTTCAAGTTCTTTATCGGTACGAACCGATTTAAGAAGTCCTTTTGTTGGTCCATCTTGCTTCCATGATTGTAATGTGTTCTCTTTGTATCCCTTTATGAAATTGTAAACTGTCCTTCCAATAAATCCTTGGTAAGCATAAAAAATCAATAACGCCTTATCACCTAAGAATGGTCTATACTTTATAACGTTTTGCTCAATGGAACTTAAATAAGATGTAGAAGTAATTTCAGATAATTCATCAATTAACTCACCTAATGATTCGCCATTTTGATTTCTTTTATCGAGCATAACCTTCGACAACTCTGTATCAAGCAAAATATTCAGCGCTAACCCAACCGGACTGGGGATTCCGGATTTTAGCTCCAGAATTGCGTTCCAGAGCTTTTCAGTCGCTTCAATCCGTTTATCTTGAATCTTATGGAAATTGTTTAAATAAGCGAGTGTTAAGCTATTGATTGTAGAATTTCCCTTCTGAATTTCACCTTTCAGCCCTTCAATTTCCTTGTCTGATTTAGTTTTCCAAATTTGTTTTAGGCGTTCTGAAAAAAGCTTTCCAAACAATGTAAATAAGGCGGTAACAATTAATGCAAGTCCGCCAAGCAGTTTTACAATCGTCCAATTATCTATTTTGTAAATGATTTCTTGCACTCAGTTTGGTTTACACTTGCCCGTAACAGGTATTATGCGCATCTTTCAACTTGCGCTTTTATGTTTTCAAAATACGCATTCTATTCAATAACAAAAGCTTGCGGTTGCGTTTCAATGTTATTGAATTTTCGAGCTAAGTGCAAAACCCGCATTTCAATAGCAAGGAAACGCATCTTTTCAAACCGCTCATTCTCCTGGCTGCGCACCATCACAGGTGCGGTTTTTTGCAAGAGGGATGGAAGCGGTTACCCCGCTGAAGCCTTCGCAGCCAAGGGCCCTGTGGCGGAGTAATAGCGTACAGCCCGACCCGCAGCGAAGCCCAGCCCTCGTGCACTGGCCGCGAAGGGACTTGCCCAAATAAAAAAAGACCAAAGACAGTTAGGAGCTTGCAACGGAAAACACAACTCCAAATGCCAAACTCCAAACCCCAAACTCATCTCTCCCTTATCTTTGCCGCCATGGCTACAGACCTCTTTCAATCACCTGACTATTTCGGTGTTGACGAACTCCTGACCGAAGAGCACAAACTGATCCGCGAAACCGTTCGCAATTATGTCAAAAAAGAGATTTCACCCATCATTGAAGATTATGCGCAGCGGGCTGAATTCCCAGAGCAAATCGTAAAGCAATTGGGTGAGTTGGGCTGCTTTGGTCCAACCGTTCCTGCAGAATATGGTGGCGGAGGTTTAGACTACATCAGCTACGGTTTAATGATGCAGGAACTGGAAAGGGGCGACAGTGGCGTTCGGTCCACCGCTTCGGTGCAAGGGTCGTTGGTGATGTTCCCGATCTACCAATACGGTAGCGAAGAACAACGGAAAAAGTATTTGCCAAAACTCGCCAGCGGCGAGTGGCTAGGTTGTTTTGGTTTAACAGAGCCAGACCATGGAAGTAACCCGGGCGGAATGCTCACCAACATCAAAGATGCAGGTGATCATGTGATCCTGAACGGAAGCAAGATGTGGATCTCCAATGCACCATTTGCGCAAGTGGCTGTGGTATGGGCAAAAGACGAAGCCGGCGACATCCGCGGATTGGTGGTAGAAAGAGGGATGGAAGGATTCAGCACACCAACAACACATGGCAAATGGAGCCTGCGGGCCAGCGCCACAGGTGAGCTGGTTTTCGACAATGTAAAAGTTCCGAAAGAAAATATTTTCCCGAACGTAAAAGGACTGAAAGGGCCTTTGGGTTGCTTAACGAAAGCCCGTTACGGCATTGCCTGGGGAGCCTTAGGTGCTGCCATGGATTGTTACGATACGGCGCTCCGTTACAGCAAGGAAAGAGTCCAGTTTGATAAGCCGATTGGTGCCTTTCAGTTGCAGCAAAAAAAGCTGGCGGAGATGATCACCGAAATCACCAAAGCACAGTTGCTGGTTTGGCGTTTAGGTACGTTGATGAATGAAGGAAAAGTTACGCCGCAGCAGGTGTCAATGGCCAAGCGCAACTCCTGCGAGATTGCTGCCAACATTGCCCGTGATGCACGACAAATGTTGGGTGGTATGGGCATCACCGGCGAGTACAGCGTAATGCGCCACATGATGAACTTGGAAAGTGTGATTACTTACGAAGGAACCCATGACGTACACCTACTGATCACAGGAATGGATGTGACCGGGTTTAATGCATTTAAATAGGTTTGATCTTAGGAGTTTAAGGGTTAGAGTCATCATGATGTGGCAAAGTTTCTTACATCCTCCTTTCTCCTTATCTCTGTGCGGTGATATTGATGAACCAGAGGCCGGTACTACTATTTAGCTTTCGTTGCGTCGCACTCTTGTACGTTCAGTAATTCTATTCAGCAAAACCGATTCAGAGAAATGGCAACATCAAAAAGAGGAGACGTCAACTCAAGTATCTCCGGAAGGGGGACAAGCGAATGAAAGTAGCCTTTAAAACATACGACCTCAAATTCCGTTACCCATTTACCATTTCAAACGGAAGAACAAAAACCCACCAGCCAACATTCATTGTTCAATTGGAACATTTAGGCCGCGTTGGTTTTGGTGAAGCACCTGCCATTACTTACTACAACATCCCAGTTGAAAAGATGGTGCAAGACTTGGAGCGAAAAAAACTCTTTGTTGAAAAATTTGCGTTTACCGAACCGGAACGTTGGTGGCATTATCTCCATCATTTATATCCAAACAATCCTTTCCTGGTTTGTGCACTTGATATTGCCGGGTGGGACCTTTTCGGAAAGATAAAAGGCCGGCCTTTACATGAACTTTGGCAGCCTGCTCAACCCAAAAAAACAATTACAGACTATACAATCGGCATCGACACCATCGAAAAAATGGTGGCCAAAATGCAGGAGAAACCCTGGCCTGTTTACAAAATCAAACTAGGAACGGCAGAAGATATTGAAATTATGCAAGCGCTGCGGAAGCATACGGATGCGATGTTCCGCATTGATGCCAACGCAGGATGGAAGGCAGAAGAGGCATTGGAAAAAATAAACGTTTTTAAAGACTTAGGTGTTGAATTCATTGAACAGCCACTGGCGAAAGACGACTGGGAAGGAATGAAGTGGCTTTACGAACGATCGCCTTTGCCTCTGTATGCCGATGAAAGCTGCGTAGCGGAAAGTGACGTTGATAAATGCCATCAGCATTTTCATGGCATCAATATTAAGCTCACAAAATGCAGTGGGCTTACACCTGCACTTCGAATGATTCAGCGGGCAAGAGAACTTGGAATGGGCGTGATGGTAGGCAGTATGAATGAATCCACCATTGGTTCAGCAGCGATTGTACATCTTCAGTCGCTGATCGATTACCTCGATGCTGATGGTCCAATGCTTCTGCAGGAAGACATTGCCACAGGTTTACATTTTCATGGAAATGGCGAAGTGGAGACATCACCGGCGCCGGGCTTAGGCGTTCAATTCGTCGACCTGTTTCAAAAATAACCGTGAACCATTACTAAGGTTCAACGCTCAGGCAGCAACAGCGGTCATAGGGAAAAACATCAATATGAGCAGTTCGGCCTCAAATTTGTTTAATTCCCGCAAACACCCCTACATGCATCGCACCCTTTGGCTTCTGCTTCTTTTTGTAGCACAAAACCTGTCTGCACAATTTCATATTGGCGCATTCGTTGGCGGCGCTAACTATCTCGGCGACTTAAATGACAAACTGTATAAACGAACCAAACCCGCTATCGGCCTTTCATTAAACTATGAAATATCTGATCGCCTGATGTTGCGTTCTGGCCTTACTTACGGAAAGGTAGAAGGCGCTGACCGTTACAGTGGCTCCGATTTTTTGAAGCAAAACCGTAATCTCTCTTTCCAGTCAAACATCTTTGAGGGAAGCCTGATGGGTGAACTCACGGTGTTTAATTTATACAACATCAATTGGTCGCCATATGGCTTTGCAGGGATTGCTTTTTTTGCGTTTAATCCCTACGTCAAAGATTCCGGCCAAAAAGTTTTCTTGCGGACATTATCAACCGAAGGGCAAGGGTTACCGAACAGCGGCGTAAAGCAATACAACCGTATACAATTTGCCATACCGTTCGGCGGTGGTGTAAAATTCAACCTGAATGAAAACATCAGAATGGGTGTTGAAGTTGGTTTACGCCGTTTGTTTACCGACTATTTAGATGACGTCAGTGGTGAGTACCCTGATGAAGCAGAGTTGTTAAACAGGGTAGGGCCACGAGCCGTCCGGTTTTCTTACCGTGGTGGCGAAGTGCCCGGCGAGGTTTCCGGTTACCCGGATGCAGGCTTCCCCGCAAAAGGCAGCCAGCGCGGTAATGCAAAAACAAAAGACTGGTATTATTTCTCCGGCGTTCACCTGACCTTTCGCCTTGGCGGCGGGTATGGCAAGACCTCTGCCAGTGGTAGCGGCAGGTACGGCTGTCCGAAAGTGCCGATGTAATCAAGACTTTCAATCAGACAATACTTTAAATGCCTTCATCACGAAGGCATTTATTTTTGGCAGTTCTTCAACGAAATGCCTTCTTATTGCAGCCCATATAAAGTCTATCCTAAACTACTTTTGCCTTTGCTATGGCATACAAGAATCAACAGCAGTTTATCGATTTATTGAAAAAGGAAGGAGAACTGGTTCGTATAAAAGAATACGTGAATCCGCACCTGGAGATTTCGGAAATCACCGACCGTATCAGCAAAACACCGGGCGGCGGTAAAGCCCTGTTGTTTGAAAATACCGGTTACAATTTTCCTGTACTGATGAATGCTTACGGAAGCGAACGCAGGATGTGTTTAGCACTTGGTGTGCAGCAATTGGACGATGTGGCGAAAGAGATTGAATCGCTGTTCCATATGTTGTCATCGCCCAAAGAAAACATTCTTGATAAACTGAAGTTGCTGCCTAAGCTCGGGCAATTTGCTTCCTGGATGCCGAAAGTAAAAACAGGCAGAGGCGAATGCCAGGAAGTGGTATTGCAAGGTGCTGATGCTGATATTACCAAACTCCCGGTGATTACCTGCTGGCCCAAGGATGGCGGTCCTTTCGTCACGCTGCCGGTCATTCACACGAAAGACCCAAATACGAATGCAAGAAATGTCGGTATGTATCGCATGCAAATCTTCGGGCCGCAGTTAACCGGCATGCATTGGCATAAACACAAAGTATCTGCAAAGCATTTTAGCGAATACAAAAAGCTCGGCAAAAAAATGCCGATTGCCGTTGCGCTTGGCGGCGATCCTGCCTATGCATATTCGGCGACGGCTCCTTTACCGGAGAACGTCGATGAATATATGCTGGCTGGTTTTCTCCGGAAGAAAAAAGTAGAACTGGTGAGATGCATCTCGCAGCCCGACATTGAAGTGCCGGCTGATGCTGATTTTGTCATTGAAGGTTATGTTGATCCGGCAGACGAACTGATTTGGGAAGGGCCGTTTGGCGATCATACCGGTTATTATTCCCTCCCGGATTGGTATCCGCGGTTTCATATCACGGCTATCACGCATAAAAAGAACCCGGTTTACCCGGCAACCATTGTTGGGATTCCGCCGCAGGAAGATGCGTGGTTGATCAAAGCATCGGAACGGATCTTCCTTGCCCCGATGAAGATGACGATGATCCCTGAGATCATTGATATGGACATGCCGGTTGAAGGCGTGGCGCACAATCTTGTGATTGCGCAGATTAAAAAAGACTACGCAGGACAGGGGCAAAAAGTGATGAATGCAATGTGGGGAGCAGGGCAAATGATGTTCAATAAAATTTTGGTGGTAGCAGATGAAGGGGTTAAGATCCAGGATTACGAAGCACTAACTAAGTATGTGTTGAACAACCTGAACCCGGCAACGGATATTTATTTTTCACAGGGCCCGATGGATGTGTTGGATCATAGCTGTAGCAAACTTGGTTTTGGCGGAAAGATGTGCATTGACGGAACCAAAAAATATGACGAAGAGATTGAAGATACCTTGGCATATGAAGTTCATCCGTCATCTGATGCTATCCAAACAGCCCTTCAGAATTGGCCTGAAATACATGGAATCAATACTTCTTTGCTGAACAATAAAATGCCAGTTCTCATTCTTTCGGTTGAAAAAAACAGGAGAGGGCACGTCAAAGAATTGCATCAGCAAATTTGTGAGCTGAAGGAACTGGAAGGTGTAAAGCTGGTGCTTTATGTAGAGCATACTGTAGACGCTAACGATCTTCCGATTGCCTTATGGCGTTTCTGCAATAACCTCGATCCGAAACGCGACTCGGTGCCAGTACAACGTCCGTCATTGGTGAATGCTGATAAAACATTCGCCTGCCTCGGTCTTGACGGCACCATTAAGTCAAAGGAGTTCGACAATTTCCAGCGTGACTGGCCGAACATTATTGTGATGGATGATGCCACAATCAATGCCGTGGATGAGAAGTGGCGCAAGCTTGGCCTTGGCGATTTTCTGCCTTCGCCTTCATTGAAATTCAAGGGGCAGATTTATGGCGAAGAAGCGGTAGTTGCGTAAATTTATTTCTGCTAATCTAACTAATGTATGAAGCAGGAGTTTGTGACTTCCGAGGGCAAATTGACTATTGATAATGGAGTCCTGATTTTTGACCGAGTCATCAGGCGAATGGACTATAAACACCATATTGGTATCGTACTGGCGCTCACCTTTGCATTTCGGTTGTTTTACGCTTTTGGTGAGCAGGTTCCTGCGAAAAGAAGTCTTGAGTTTATGCTTTATGGGGTAGGCACGTTAATCTGGACAGTGCCTTTGTTGTATCGTTTGCTGCATCGATCACAGGCAAAGAAAATCCACTTGCAGAAAATTGAATCGTACCAATTCGATGAAGAATCAAACGAATTAGAAACGCATGTCCGGCTAAATCTTCGTTCTGGTCGAATACGCATCATACCGTTCAGGAACCTAGAGAATCAAATGGAATCTTTCCTGGCTGTTTTAGCCGCAAACAACATTCCTTTATCAGAGCCGCAACTTACCTGAAACGCCACTGGTAAACTTTCACGTTTCTGCATTGCTTCTTACCGTAAATTGGCTTCATGAAAAAGTCGTTCTTGCTGACCTTTCTTTTTGCTTCCGTTACCCTGATGGCGTGTGGACAGAAAACAAAGTCTGCCACTAAACAGTCTGCCGTATCTAACAACACACTGCTCTGGCGTATTTCAGGCAAAAATCTTTCAAAGCCTTCTTATTTGTTTGGCACAATGCACATGCTTTGCGGAGATGACATTACGTTAAGCGATAGCCTCAAGGCTGCCATCCAGGGTTCAGATAATGTTTACCTGGAACTGGAAATGGACAACCTGTTTGAAATGATGGGTGCCATGCAGCACATGAACATGAAAGGTGATACCACACTCGCGGATCTGCTCACGAAAGAGGAATACAATAAAGTAAAGAACTACTTTGAAGAGAAAAGTTCCCTGATGCCTTTCTCGATGCTGGAATCTTTTAAGCCGATGCTGGCTGCATCTTTGATCGCCGAGCAGCAAACAAAAACTTCTTGCGACAATATGGTTGCCATGGAGCAGCTGATCATGAAAGAAGCAAAAGAAGCGGCTGTGAAGATTAAGGGGCTAGAGACCATGAATTACCAGCTAGGTATTTTTGACAAGATCCCTTACAAGCTGCAGGCAAAGCAATTATTCGAGATGATCTCAAAATCTGGTGACACATCGGATGCAAGCGATCTTGTAAAGCTGACAAACGCTTACCGCAGCCAGCAGTTGGAAAAGCTGGAAGAAATGATGGTGAAAGAAGACATGGGTATCAAAAATTTTACTGAATTATTGCTGTACACCCGCAACGAAAACTGGGCAAAAAAACTACAGGAACTGATGGTTGATAAATCGCTGGTAGTAGCAGTAGGGGCCGGGCATTTACCAGGAAAAAGAGGGGTGATCAATCTGCTTCGCCAAGCTGGCTATAAAGTAGAACCAGTACCGAATGAAATGGTGAAGAAGAGAGCAAGATCAATTTAATCTGATACTAATAGCTTAATAAGTTATTGAGTTATTAGAAAGATTTCGCAAAGGAGTAACTTTCTTAATAACTCAATAACTGAATAATTCGATCACTATTTAGAACTGCTCCAATCCGCTGAAGAAAAAGTCACCTTCAATCTTTGCGTTCTCATCGCTGTCACTACCGTGAACAGCATTTTCTCCAAGAGATGTAGCGAACATTTTGCGGATTGTTCCTTCATCAGCTTTCGTAGGATCCGTTGCGCCGATTAGTGTTCTGAAATCAGCTACCGCGTTGTCCTTTTCCAAAATAGCTGCAATGATTACACCGCTGCTCATGAATTGAGTCAACTCACCATAGAAAGGTCTTTCTTTATGTACAGCATAAAACTCGCCTGCTTTTTCAAGAGAAAGCTTGGTTTGTTTTAAAGCAATTACTTTAAATCCGGCTTTGATGATTTTATCCAGGATAGCACCGGCGTGGCCATTGCGCATCGCATCGGGCTTGATCATCGTGAACGTTCTGTTGCTCATATTCTAAAAATTTGGCCGCAAAAATAGGGATTTTGCTTTTGGCCGCTAAACCGTTGAAAGGTTCAATCTGAAAAACGCAGTTGATCGTATATGCCCACAAGGCCTGTTTTTGATCCGGACATTAAACCCAAAACAAACTGAATGCTGCATGTTGGCATTACTGCTTTTTTTCTGTCAACACCTGCACAATCAGGGATGCATAAAAACTCCGACCCGCCGCAGCATTATAATATCGACCGCCGAAGCCATTAATATCGTTACCCAGACTGTAGGTTGCATCCAGCAAATTCTCCGCGCCAACAACAAATTTTGTCCGCCATCCTTTCGAAAACCATTTTTCGAAACCAATCTTGGCGTGGACTAAATGAAAAGCATTTGCATAATCAACGTTCGCATCGTTCAAGGGAATTCGATCGCTGAAAAAATAGCTGATGTTGGCCAGCAAACCATTGCGGGCTTGCCAGTCCAGGCCTGTGGAAATTGTATGGGGCGCTACGCCAGGGAGACGGTTACCTGAAAAGTCGTTGTTCAGTTGCTTGAACTCATCGTACTTGAAGCGGTGCCAAGTGTGGCTTATCCAAAACTGGCTTTGCCTTGTGAACCTAAATCCATTCAGAAGAGGATAGATGAGGGAAGTCTCAATCCCACGCTGCTTTGTTTTACCAGCGTTGATGAAGAAATCGCCACCGCCTGCATCACGTCTTTGCACAATAGTATTCTCCAATGAAAACAGGAAGGCATTGATATCAAAAGTGAAGTTCCTGTACCTGCCACGGGCCCCGATCTCGTAATTGGTTCCCTGTTCGGGGTTTAAGGTAAAATTGATAGCGCTGCCACTGGGTAAAAGTTCGGCCGAAGTAGGTGGCGAAAAACCTTTCGCTACACTAGTATAAACCGTTACGTCCTTCCACTTTCTGGCCAGGGATACCCTTGGTGCAAATTCGTTATTGAAATCGCGGCTTTGCAAGGGCAGTGGAGTAGGAGAAGTGCGTTTGTATTCAATCTGCAAAAAATTCAAGCTGCTGCTGCCCGTTAGTTCCCAGCCCCATTTTTCAAAAGTTGCCTGTAAGAAAACGAGTGATTGGCGAATAGAAATATCATCAAGGCTTTGCAATGCATCGGGGTTTCCCTCCCGATTTTGGTGGATAGAAACAGAAGTGAATCCTTTCTGTAGTTCACCACCGGCTATTAAGCCAAGGCCGCCTGCCTGGTAAGAAAAAGAGGTGCGACCACCCACATGTGGTTCATTGCTTTTTCCATAATTACGGATAGTGGGGTTGCGAAGTTCTGTGAACATAGCGTAGGCAGAACTTGTATTACTAAACTGTGGTGTGAACCGGTAAGTGTAACTCAGGCCACCCAAAAAGGTTTTCTGTTGTATTGAAGCTCTTGCTGCTTCGGCAGAAGGAAAACCAAAGCCGCCAGGCCGGGATAGCCTTGGATTTGATTCAAACTCTGCTTTCGTCAAAGCGCCAGGTGTTTCATAAAAAAGATCGCTATAAAGGAAGGTCGTCTTTAAAAAACTTTTTTCGCTGTTGCCAAACCGGCTGCTCCAACTTAAGATATTACGTTCAAGTGCCGAGTGGTATCGGTATCCCTCACTTTCCTGATGCTGAAAACCAATTTTGTTTTTGCTTTCTTCTGTGCCTGTGGTAACAGAAGCAAAAGCATTGCGTAAGCCAAAACTTCCAACTGCATATTCGCCAAACACATTGTTTTGCTCATTTGCGTTCAGGCTTTCAATCAGCAGAACGCCACCGGTACCAGCGCCATAAAGACTGCTGCCCGGACCTTTAATGACTTCTATTGAATTGAAATTGTAATACCCTAAACCGTTCAAATAGGTGTGACCACCTGGATCTGTAAATGGAATATCGTTGTAGTACACCTTTACGTTGCGAACGCCAAAAGGCGAACGTAGCGAACTGCCGCGGATATTAAACCGGTAACTGCCTGGCGAACGTTCCTCCATCCTAACACCCGGCAATGTATTCACCGCATGCACAATAGCCGCCGGACCAAACCGCTCCAAACCCTGGCGGTTGATAAAGCTCACCGCTGCAGGTACATCTTTTAGCTGTCGCCTCTGCTCAAATGCTTTGATGGTAACGTTCTCTAAGTTGCTTTGGATGGTGTCTGTTTCTTGTGCTGTGGATAAATGCCAGGAAAAAAGTAGACAAAACGTGCAAAAAACTTTCATACAGATGTTTTGAGTGGCACAATTCATGTTTTGAATTATACATCTTTAAACGATAAAAATATTATTCCTATGGCAGGCCGAGGTGATAATAACAAGAATGGTTCTTCTGGTCGCGGAGCAAGCAATCAAAGTAATCAGGGATTTAAGCAGCCGGCGTCTCGTGAAAAATCCAACCATGGAAGCCAGACCGGTGGCAAGAGATCTGAACCCCAGAGAAAAACCGATGATCAATCTTCAAACCGAAATACTAGTGTAGACCGGCAAGAAGGTTAGTGGTGTACTCTGCTTGATACCAATTGTCCCGTTTTTACAAAAACGGGACAATTTTTTTACGGGAATGCGAATTGATTGTCTTTCTGCTAAAGGAGAACGATTGAAGTTTGTTGCTATATCTGATACCCATTGCCGGCACCGGTGCTTGCGACTCCCAAAAGGTGATGTGTTGCTGCATGCCGGCGATATCAGTTACCGTGGAGATAAAAAAGAAATAGAAGATTTCCTGGATTGGTTCAGCAAGCTTCCTTATGCTCATAAAATTTTCATTGCGGGTAATCATGATTTTTATTTCGAGAGGGAAAAGGCATCTGTGATAAAAAAGCTCATCCCAGAAAACGTTCACTATTTGAAAGATGAAGAAATCAATATTGACGGTATCAGGGTTTGGGGGTCTCCGTACACACCTTGGTTTTTTCGCTGGGCGTTCAACAAAAAGAGGGGTGTTCCTCTGGCAGCCCATTGGCAATCTGTTCCAGCAGGTATTGATGTACTGCTCACCCATGGTCCCGTGTATGGAATTTTAGATATGCTCATCAATGAACAAAATGCTGGAGACAAGGACCTGTTGAAAAAAGTGTTGGAGGTAAAACCCAAAGTGCATGTTTGTGGACATATTCACGAAGCTTATGGAAGCGTAAAGCGTCACGGGGTAAAGTTCATCAATGCATGTATTTTGAATGAAGCCAATGAGCTGATCAATAAACCAATTGTGTTTGATCTCTAAGCGGGAAGGAATAAGAATATTTTATCAATGTTTAAACATTGAGTACTTATATTTGCTCACAAAATAGAATTTATGGCAACAATCTGGAAACTCGATCCCACACACTCAGAAGTTCAGTTCAAGGTGAAGCACCTGATGATCACTACGGTGACTGGTTATTTCAAACAATTTGATCTGGAAGTAGAAACCGAAGGTGATGATTTTACAAAAGCATCACGCATTGAATTTACCGCCGACATTGATTCAATTGATACAAATAACCAGCAGCGTGATACACACTTGAAGTCAGCTGACTTTTTTGATGCTGCAAATCACGGCCAATTGCGTTTCTCAGGCAAAGGCTACAATAGTAATGGTGAAGAAGGACAGCTACAAGGTGATCTGACCATTCGCGGTATTACAAAACCGGTAACTGTGAACGTTGAGTTTGGTGGAATCGTTGTTGATCCATATGGTCAAACAAAAGCAGGCTTTACTGTAAGTGGTAAAATCAGCCGGAAAGAGTTCGGTTTAACCTGGAGTGCCGTGACTGAGGCAGGACAGGTTGTTGTGAGTGACGATATCAGGGTTCAGTGTGAAATTCAGCTTGTTAAGCAAGGATAATTAGAGTCTGCAGGCAATGACTTAGGCTCATTGCCTGCAGTTTTCCTGATTCACATATAAGTAAAATCCATGAAAAAAGCGCCGGAATTAGTCCGGTTGAAAATATTTAACGTTTGAATACGACCCTGAATGGTCGAAACAATTACCTTAGCCCGCTATGACAGTAGAACAAATAGAAAATTTCCTGCAGAAGGAAACAGTTCCTCAAGGAAAAATTATTCGGTTTGAGATGAAAAAAAGAAACCCTGTACGTGGTTTGATCGTGAAAGGAAGAGATTATGATGAATTAAAGGGAAAAAATTTCTGGCGCATCGTTACTCAGACTCATCTGGCAGAATACACCAAGTCGCAGAACATCAACCTCGCAAAGATTTTTAGCGGAACAGAATTTGCAAAGCTTTCTCTTGTGAGCAATAAGGCTGAAGACTAAGAAAATTACAAGCTACCTCCTGCAAGACAATACATCCGTATTTGTTTCGGCCTATTTTTGCTACCATCGAAAACCATTAAAGTTGTGAAGGCCATTGGCTCCTGAACCGGTCATGGCTTTTGCCGCATTTTCTTGTATCATGATCGTTATTCTCATTTTCTTCGTTTTGCACTGGTATTTGTCGCTTTTCGCCCAGACATTTTTCCATCATCGATATGCAGCTCACCGTGCTTTTACCATGAGTAAAGGCTGGGAGAAGTTCTTTTTCGTGTACTCCTACATCACGCAAGGCTCATCCTACATGAGTCCGCGGGTGTATGCAATCTTACACCGCATCCATCATGCTTATACCGATACGGAACTGGATCCGCACTCACCATCATATGACAAGAACTGGATCACGATGATGTGGCGCACATCTATAACCTATGTTCAAATCATGAAGGACAAGATGCCCGTAGAAGAACGGTTTCTTAAAAATGTTCCTCAAAAAAACTGGCTGGATTGGTGGGGTAACACGTGGTACTCCCGGATTCTTTGGTCAGGAATCTACACCTGGTTCTATGTTGCCTTTGCCCCGTCGGCATGGTGGTATATTTTAATCCCTGTTCATATCCTGATGGGACCGATTCACGGTATGGTCATCAACTGGTTTGCGCACAAATACGGCGACGTAAATTTTGAGACGGATAACACTTCAAAGAATCTATTCAAAGTTGACTTGCTGATGTTGGGTGAAGGTTACCACAATAACCACCACAAGTTTCCCTCACGCAGCAATTTTGCCGCGAAGAAAGGCGAGTTTGACCCCGTTTATCCGATCATTGCTCTACTGCATAAGTTAAAGGTGATTAAGGTAAACAATGCTTCTGTTGCTTAGCTTCTTCCTGCTATGTGACGGAGGATTTTTTCCGCATGCTCGCGGGAATTTTCAATGAACAATCGATGGGTGTTCATACCTCCGCAAATAACACCGGCAAGGTAAACACCGACGATGTTTGACTCATGCGTTTCCTCATTGTATGTAGGCTTCCTCACTTCATCTTGGCTGAGTTCAATTCCTATTTTTTCCAAAAAGGAGAGGTTAGGTTGATAGCCGGTTAGTGATAGAACCCAATTGTTCTCCAGAATTATTTCGCCATACGGTGTTTGAATCACTACTTCGCCAACCCGGATTTCTTTCAGGTAAGAATTGAAGTAGGCTTTGATTGAACCTTCTTTAATCCGGTTTTCGATATCTGGTTTTACCCAATATTTCACGCGGTGCCCTACTTCAGGACCACGAATCACCATCGTCACCTCAGCTCCCTTTCGCCAAGTTTCCAAAGCAGCATCAACAGCTGAATTTTGTGCGCCAACAACCACCAATTTTTGAAACGCATAATAATGCGGGTCATCATAGTAATGTTTGACCTTGGGTAAATCTTCTCCGGGAATATTCAGCAGATAGGGCAAGTCATAAAAGCCTGTTGCAATAACAATGTTCGAGGCAGTGTAGGCTGCCTTATTTGTTGATACCATGAAGCGCTGAATCAGATCTTCCCTTTTCTCCACCTTTTGTACTTCCTCAAATAAACGGATGCTGACATGGTGATCCTGTGATACTCTTCTATAATATTCGAGTGCTTCTGCTCTTTTCGGCTTAGGGCTATTGGTAACGAATGGTACGCCACCAATTTCCAGTCTTTCCGAGGTTGAGAAGAAAGTCATGTTTACTGGGTAATGATAGATAGAGTTAACAAGCGTTCCTTTTTCCAATACTATGTAATCAATGCCCCGTTTCTTTGCTTCCAGCGCACAAGCCAGTCCAATTGGACCTCCACCGATGATGATGAGAGAGTAATGTGTAGACAAATGAATGCTGTTTATGATGCAAAAATTTTATCGCCTTTCATCACACTGATGGGCGACCCTTCCGCCAGGAAAACAGAAGAAGGTGTCTGCTGAAGCGTTTCTGCAAATGCAGCGCCATAAAGTTTGTCGGCATCGCAGTGGATCGAATGTTCCTTAACGGCATGCACACGCCATCGCGGATGCGCAACCTGGTAAGTGCCGCTACAGGATTCATTTACGAATGTGTAGCCCCAATAATGTTCAGTGATAAATTCTTCTTCCGACCCTTCGATCAATTTACTTGGCTCTTTATCAGCAACCGCTTTCATATAATTCCATTGCTCACCAACCTTCCATTGATACTCTACTTCAAAGCCTTTTTCGCTATGCTGCCAGCGATGTTTCATGGGGTGCGTTGTATAGTTTTCGCCGTACAGCGCATTCGCTACAAATGAGATCATCCTTTTTGGCACAATCTCCTTTAAAAACACAACGCCTCTTTTCCATTTTCCGTTTTCTTTGTATCGCACATAGAATCTCAGGTTAACCTCTTCAAATGTTTGATGGAAGGGTACCGGTACACCTAGCACTTTGGTGTTGGCAAACAAAAAGCCAACAAGACTTACATAATGCACCCCGTTGAATGTATCAAGTTCAGTTCTGCAAGGGAGATAAGGCTTTAAGATAGAGGGTTCAATTGGGTAGTTCGCCATTAAGAGGTTTTGCCACTCAGCTGTTAAAAACACCTTTGCCATTAAAGCGAAGATAGCAGCGGATGAAAACGGATAAATGATTTGACGCCGGCCTAAGCTCTTCTGTATGCCGTTATTCGTTCATTCGGTAATGCTTTAACCTTCGCTTATCTTTGCGGCGCTTAAATTAGCTATATGAATAAAACAGTTTATATCGTTTCGGCCGTTCGTACGCCTATGGGTTCTTTTGGAGGCGCTTTAAAAGATGTTCCTGCACCCCAGTTAGGCGCAACTGCTATAAAAGGGGCTTTGGAAAAAGCCGGCATTCAGCCCGACCAGGTGGATGAAGTTTTGATGGGCTGCGTCATTCAATCAAACCTTGGACAAGCGCCGGCCCGGCAAGCTGCACGAGCTGCGGGTTTACCTGATAAAGTGATTTGCACAACTGTCAATAAAGTTTGCGCAAGCGGAATGAAAGCCATTGCCCAAGGTGCACAAAGCATTTTACTTGGCGATGCCGATGTGGTAGTTGCAGGTGGCATGGAAAACATGAGCGCTGTTCCTTTTTATGTAACCAACCTTCGTTGGGGAAACAAATATGGTGAAACACCAATGGTGGATGGCTTGCAAAAAGATGGGTTGACAGACTGCTATAGCAATTTTGCAATGGGTTGCGCTGCTGATATCATTGCGGCAGAAAGCAAGATTAGTCGCGAGGACCAAGATGCTTTTGCTATTGAAAGCTACAAGCGCAGCCAGGCTGCTTGGAACGAAGGAAGGTTTGCTGATGAAATTGTTCCGGTTAACATCGCTTCGAAAAAAGGAGATGTGGTAGTAGATAAGGATGAAGAACCCTGGAATGTAAAGTTTGATAAGATCGCTACTTTAAAGCCAGCTTTTGGTAAGGAAGGCACCGTAACAGCAGCCAATGCCAGCACAATGAATGATGGTGCAGCAGCTGTTGTGTTAATGAGCAAAGAAAAAGCAGATGAGTTGGGTATTAAGCCAATTGCAGTTATCCGTGGTTATGCTGATGCTGAGCAGGAGCCAACCTACTTTACTACAACACCTAGCATTGCCGTTCCAAAGGCGGTAAAAAGAGCCGGATTGGAAATGAAAGATGTAGAGTATGTAGAGTTGAACGAAGCATTTAGCGTTGTGGGTATCGTCAATTCGAAAATGATGAATTTGGACCCCGCCAGAGTAAATGTGAATGGCGGTGCGGTTTCACTTGGTCACCCATTAGGTTGTAGCGGTGCAAGAATTGTGGTTACCCTACTGAACGTGTTGCAACAGAAAAACGCAAAGATTGGTGCGGCCGGTATTTGTAACGGCGGCGGCGGTGCCAGTGCCATGGTGATTGAAAGGATATAAGCGGATATTAATAATGTTTGAAGCGGGCTGCATTACGGTGCAGCCTTCTTTATTAAATAACTGCAGAGCATCTAAAACCCAGGTTACCTTTTATACTTTATCCGCAGAACGATCATTGCGATGTTCAACATTAGAGAAAACGAGTTGGTAATTATAATCGGCAAATCATCCCTAAGAATACCATAGACCACCCAGGTTGCGACACCTATCATGAGAACAAACAACATCGCTTTTGAAATGTCATCTGCTTTTTTTTCTTTAATTGTTTTGATGAGCTGCGGAAGGAGCGAGGAGGATGTACAAATTCCAGCGAACAAACCAACGATCTGCGTCAAATTCATAGGAAGAACGCTTGCAAACCCTTTGCCAGCAAGATTTTTTTGATGTCCCGGGTGGAAATCCCTTACTTTAAACCACTAACTGAAAAACAAACATCATGAGACAATTAACGCTGTTGCTATTGGCCGCCTTTCTGTTTACTTCCTGTGATAACTTAAAAACAAAAGATTCATCAAAATCAGAAGAGGATACGGAGGAGACAGCAACCAAAAAGAAAAAGAAGAAAGCAATTGATGAAGAGGAAGAGAATGCTGAAGATGAACCCACAACTACTAAGAAGAAAAGATCTTCCAGCGATGACGAACTAACTGACGAGGAAAGTACGAACGATGATGAAACGTCTTCTGACTATGTGCAAGGATGGACCAAAGCGCAACAAAAAAAGTTTTTTAATCAATGTGCAGAAACAGCAAGTAAGCAGGTGGGACAGGAGAGAGCACAGGAATACTGTAACTGTATGATGAAAAAGATTGAAAAACGTTATCCCAACGCAGACGATATTAATCAAATGACAGAGAGTGAAATAAACAAACTTGCCATAACCTGTGCTCAATAACCTCTTTAGCCTAGCAAAAAGCCCTGATCATACAGGGCTTTTTCATTTTAGGTAAATTCGTCCTCCTCAGCTAAATTTGCCCACCTTTTCAATTCAAAACTACATGAGACAAATTCCCTTTCGTGAAGCCCTGCGTGAAGCCATGAGTGAAGAAATGCGTCGCGATGAGCGAGTGTTTTTGATGGGCGAGGAAGTAGCAGAATACAATGGAGCGTACAAAGTAAGCCAGGGTATGCTGGCTGAATTCGGTCCGAAGAGAATCATTGATACACCAATTGCCGAATTGGGTTTTGCTGCAATAGGCGTTGGTGCCGCACAGAACGGCCTTCGGCCGATTGTTGAATTTATGACCTGGAATTTTGCTGTTTTGGCGTTGGACCAGATCCTGAATACCGCATCAAAAATGTTGGCAATGAGCGGCGGGCAAATTACTTGTCCGATCGTCTTCCGTGGACCTAACGGTTCAGCGGGTCAGTTGGGAGCACAACACTCTACCGCTTTCGAATCGCTATATGCGAATATCCCTGGCCTCAAAGTCGTTTCACCAAGCAATGGCTACGATGCAAAAGGATTGTTGAAACAGGCCATACGATATGAAGAAGACCCGGTAGTCTTCATGGAAAGTGAAGTGATGTATGGTGAAAAGAGCGAAATACCGGATGAAGAATATTACATCCCAATTGGCAAGGCCGATGTTAAAAGGCAAGGTAGCGACGTAACCATCGTTTCCTTCAACAAGATGATGAAGGTGGCCCTTGGTGCTGCTGCTGAATTGGAGAAAGAAGGAGTAAGTGCTGAAGTAATTGACCTTCGTTCTATCCGCCCTCTGGACTGGATGACAATTCTTGAAAGCGTGAAAAAGACAAATCGTTTGGTAATTGTTGAAGAGCAGTGGCCTTTCGCTTCAGTGTCATCCGAAATCGCATACCGCATCCAAAAAGAAGGTTTCGATTACCTTGACGCACCTATTCGCCGCATCACGGCGGCCGATGCTCCTTTGCACTATGCACCCAATTTGGTTGCTGCAGCACTGCCAGATGTACCTCGTACGGTTAAGCTGGTTAAGGAGGTGATGTACCTGAAAAAATAACCTAGATCAAGGCAAATATTTCCTACCCCAAAGTGGGTAGACCCCGCAAAAGTTGTGTTCTAAAGACACAACTTTTTCATTTTCAATAAGAAAGGGCAAAAAAATAGTTTGTGGAAAGTTTTGATTTTTGGATTAAGGTCTGCATCTTTGTCTCGGTTTTTCATAGGATATTGGATTTTACACGAGGCTGGATTTCTATCCGGCCTTTTTCTTTTTTAGCCATTATTTCTTTCATATAAGATACTGTTTTGATTCGGTCTGCGGCTTCTGATCTACCATTAAGCCAACATGCATTGCCTTATTTCGCAGCGAACGCTATCTTCCACTTTTCTTCATTATTCCTTTACTTTGCCAACTCTTAAAACTTAGAATGGCAACCCTTTTAATCATAGACGACGAAAAAGCAATCCGTAAAACCCTTTCCGAAATACTCTCTTTTGAAGGCTACAAAATCGAGGAAGCCGTAGACGGCGAGGAAGGTCTAAGGAAATTTAAAGAAAAGACCTTCGATGTTGTATTGTGCGATATTAAAATGCCGAAGATTGACGGCATGGAGTTCCTGCAAAAGGCTACTGAATCAAATCCTGATGTTCCCATCATTATGATTTCGGGACATGGTAATATTGAAACAGCAGTGGAAGCTGTAAAAAAAGGTGCTTATGATTTTATTCAAAAACCACCTGACCTTAATCGCTTACTTATCACCATCCGCAACGCGATGGAGCGGAATAAACTTGTAAGCGAGACAAAAACGCTTAAACGCCGTGTCATCAAAGTACAAGAGATGATCGGCGAATCTGAGCCTATCAAACAAATCAAGGACACTGTCGACAAAGTTGCACCAACCGAAGCTCGTGTTCTCATCACTGGCGAAAATGGAGTGGGTAAAGAATTGGTAGCCCGTTGGCTCCACGAGAAAAGTAGTCGCTCCGGTAACCCGTTGGTAGAAGTGAACTGCGCGGCGATCCCCAGCGAACTAATCGAAAGTGAATTGTTTGGCCACGAGAAGGGTTCATTTACATCAGCCATCAAACAGCGGATCGGAAAGTTTGAGCAGGCAAATGGCGGAACCCTGTTTCTTGACGAAATCGGGGATATGAGTCTAAGTGCCCAGGCTAAAGTATTGCGAGCCTTACAGGAAGGTAAGATTACCCGGGTGGGTGCTGATAAAGACATTAATGTTGACGTTCGGGTTGTTGCAGCTACAAACAAGGACCTGATGAAGGAAGTAGAGGCGAAGAACTTCCGCTTGGATCTTTACCACCGTTTGAGTGTGATTTTGATTCACGTTCCTTCGCTCAACGATCGTCGTGATGATATTCCGTTGCTGGTAAACAATTTCCTGAAAGAGATATGCGAAGATTATGGTGTCGCCGTGAAAGACATTGAAAAAGATGCAATGAAGTCTTTGCAGGAGTATAACTGGACAGGAAACATCCGCGAATTACGTAACGTAGTTGAACGTCTCGTCATCCTTTCGGGGAAAACAATCACTAACAACGATATCAAATCTTACGTACTTCCCAAGACCTGAGCTTTTGACCGGATAAGCTCATAAATTTCTTCATCGCGGCGCAGCAGTTTTACATCAACAAAATTGCGCTGGCTTGCTTCAATACCTCTGCCTGATGCGAAGATGATCTTGTCCGGAAACGTCTTTCGTAACGTTTCAAAATAGTCATCGATGAAAAGCCCTGTAAAGTTGGTGATGAGATGCAGGTATAGATAATTGATGCCAGGAATGGCTGCCGCTTCTTTTAAGTCGTCCAAATTGATGTTCTTACCAAGGTAGAGCACACGCCAGCCGTTCTTCCGCATCAGGTAATTGATGAAAAGTAGTGGCAATTCATGGTGCTCGTTTTCAGGACAAAACAGAAGAATTTCTGGGGCCTCGTTTTGGAAGCCGGTATACTTCTCCGTTTCTGAAATTAACCTGTTCTGAATGAGGTAACTTGAAAAGTGTTCCTGTGCAGGAATGACTTTGTTTGTGTTCCAAAGCAAGCCCACTTTGTTCAGGTAAGTGTAGCAGACGTCCCGGATTGTCTTTTCGAAACCGATGTTTTCAATGAGCAAGTTCAAGGTTTGCGTGAACGCGGCTTCATCAAAGTCGATTGCGGCCTGCAATAGTTTTTGATGATAGGTCTGGTAGTTGCTTGCGCTTAGATTGATCTTATCTACCTCTGTTGGAAGTTCGTCATCTGGAAGTGATGCGATTTTTGAAATCTTCCAACCGTTGTGGTACAGAAATGAAATGCACAGCAATTTTTTCAGGTCCTCGTTCGAGTAGATCCGTTGCATGCTTTCTTTTCGCGGCGCTTTGAAGAACTCATAACGTTGTTCCCAGATTCGCAACGTATGTGCCTTAATGCCGGTCAGTAGTTCAATGTTTCGGATAGAAAAGCTTTGCATAATAGTGTTGCTAAATTATTGCACTTTAACAAAAAACTTGGGTAGGGGTATTATCTTCAACCCCGTTTCAGGTAATAAAATAATAAATTTGACCGCTTTAAAAATACACGAATGCCGCTTTCACATGTTCTGACTGTTTATCTTGTTTCTCTTTTACTGGTTTTACTTCCCTCTTTTGGCTTAGCCAAAATGTTTCAGAAAGCAGGTGTCGCAACTTGGAAGGCATATGTTCCATTTTACAATACATGGGTTATGCAGGATGTTGCCCAGCGTCCAAAACATTGGGTGTTCTGGCAATTAATTCCTGTTGTAGGATGGTTTATTACTCCCGGAATTTTTATTGAATGGGTGAAACTGTTCGGCCGGTTTTCTTTGGGCGATCATACATTGGCGGCTTTATTCGCACCATTCTACTTTCCATACCTGGGTTATAACGACAGGGCCAGGTACATTGGCCCGGAAGGAGTGAAGCGGTACCAGAAACCAAGCTGGCGTGAATGGGTTGATGCCGCCATCTTCGCTGTTGTTGCAGCTACGCTCATTAGAACATTTGTATTCGAAGCCTATACGATTCCTTCGGGTTCGATGGAAAAAACGCTGTTGGTAAACGACTTCTTATTCGTGAGCAAATTCAGTTACGGACCACGCATTCCTAATACACCACTTTCTATTCCTTTTGTACACAATTACATTCCAGGTACCAGCAAGAAGTCTTACTCAACGCTGGTAGAGATTCCCTATATCCGTTGGTTTGCTGCGCCGGTGGAAAGAGGGGACGTGGTTGTATTTAATTTCCCTGCTGGCGATACTGTTATTAACCGGCCAGATTATCAATCACAGATTCCTTATTACCAAGTGATCCGCGAAGCTGGTAAAGGAAATGAGGCCATTGGACGGCAGTGGATACTCAATCAACCGGAAGAATATCCTCTGGCGGTTCATCCGGCTGACAAGACAGATAACTATATTAAACGTTGTGTGGGCATTGCAGGTGACAGCATAGAAGTTAGAAACAACATGGTGTGGGCCAATGGTAAAATGGAAGCTAATCCTCCGCACTCGTTGATTCAATATACAGTGATCACAAGCGGTGAAACCCTTGACGCTGTATCCATGAAGGAGCAATACAATGTAGATGTTGACCGCGAAGAGTTTCGAACAACGAACAAGCCATTTACTTATGTAATGACCTTAACGGAAGAAGCAAGAACGGCGATGGAGAAGAAAGGTTATAAGATCACGCCTTATATGCAGCCCGGCATTGAAACGCAGCAGGTGTTTCCGTACGACAGAGTTCACAACTGGAACCGCGACAATTTCGGACCTGTATGGGTACCGAAAAAGGGAGGAACTATCCTGCTGACAGCAGAAAATTATCCGATCTATGAGAGAGCGATCCGCGTGTATGAGAACAATGATTTTTACATGCAGAACGGCAGGTTCTTTTTAAATGGAAAAGAAACAACCAGCTATACATTTAAAATGGATTATTACTGGATGATGGGTGATAACCGCACTGGTTCGCAGGACTCACGCTACTGGGGCTTTGTACCGGAAGACAGGATTGTTGGAAAAGCATGGCTCATATGGTTCAGCTATGACAGCGGACCAAGGTGGGGCCGGTTGTTTAATATAGTAAAATAGTCTACCTTTAACTGCCCCGCAAAACGGGGCATTTTTGTCTCTAACACTTACGTATGAAAGAAAACAAGTTTGAATTTAATTACAAAGTTTACGATAGTATAGCCGAATTACCAGAGGAACATCAATGGTTATTGAACGAAGCAAGAGAAGTAACATCAAACGCTTATGCACCTTATTCTAAATTTCAGGTTGGTGCGGTGGCACGGATGGCAAATGGCGAAATCGTGGCTGGCAGCAATCAGGAGAATGCATCGTTTCCGGTTGGCCTCTGCGCAGAACGAGTATTGCTCGCATCTGTTTCATCTTTATTTCCAAAAATTCCAATTGAGACAATTGCTATCAGCTATAAAAGCGAGACGCAGAAAAGTGATCATCCTATATCACCCTGTGGCATTTGCCGCCAGTCATTGCAGGAGTTCGAAGGCAGGGTCAGCCATCCGGTGCAATTGATTCTTGGCGGAATGGAAGGTCCGGTTTATGTCATTGACAGTGCCAGCCGATTGCTTCCATTAGCATTCACGAGTGAAGAACTCCGCTAATAAGATTTGTATATTTTGACTGATCGCCTGTTTTAAAAAGCAGGCGATTTTTATTTTGATAAGCGGTCAATATCGACTTCCTCTGGTTCTTATCTTCAAAGCATGAAAAAGATTGCACTACTCCTCCTGGTTCACATCATGGTTTTGCAAGTAAATGCGCAGACGGCCGAAGACTCTGTAAAGGCAACTATCAATAAAATGTTCACCGCTATGAAGAACAGCGACGCGACATCGTTGAAAGAATGTTTTGCAGACAGTGCCATTCTGCAAACAATCATGCGTAATGGAAAAGTTAGAAATGAGCAGGTTGTGAACTTTATCAACCAGATCAGCAAATTGCCGAAAGATTCCGCTGACGAGCGAATAAAGTTTGATTTGGTAAGAGTAGATGATGCATTAGCCATTGCCTGGACGCCATATGAATTTTATTATGCCGGGAAGTTCAGCCATTGCGGCGTGAATTCTTTTCAACTGGTACGGTTGAATGGTCAATGGCGCATTCAGTACCTGATCGACACAAGGAGAAGAACCGGGTGTAAATAGTCTATTCTTACTGCCTTTAAAACTGCGGATGAACGCCTGTATAATTGTGAGGCGTGATTGCCTTCAACTCTTTTTTCAACGTTGCAGAAACATCTAGTTTATCGATAAACTGATGGATAGCTTTCTTATCAATTTTTGCTTTTCCGCGGGTTAATTCCTTTAGCGCTTCGTATGGATTCGGATAGGCTTCTCTGCGCAAAATGGTTTGAATAGCCTCCGCAACGACAGCCCAGTTGTCCTCGAGATCCTGCTCCAGTTTTTCGTAATTCAACACAAGTTTGCCAAGGCCTTTTTCAATTGACCGTAGGGCAATCATCATATGTCCAAACGGCACTCCTACATTGCGCAAAACGGTAGAGTCGGTAAGATCACGTTGCAAACGTGAGATAGGAAGCTTACCAGCAAGATGTTCCAATAAAGCATTCGCGATGCCTAGATTGCCTTCAGCATTCTCAAAATCGATAGGGTTTACTTTGTGTGGCATCGCTGAAGAACCAACTTCTCCTTTCTTGGTTTTTTGCTTGAAGTAATCCATCGAGATGTACGTCCATACATCCCGGCAAAAATCAATAAGGATATTATTAATGCGTTTCAGACTATCGAAGCTGGCAGCAAGGTTATCGTAGTGTTCTATTTGAGTAGTGAACTGCAGTCTTTGTAGTCCCAAGATATCTTCGACAAACTCGTTTGCAAACGAGATCCAATCCTTCTTTGGGAAAGCAATGTAATGAGCATTAAAATTCCCTGTAGCACCACCAAACTTTGCACTGACTGGTATGTGCAGTGATTGCTCCACTGCATTTTCGATCCGTTCAACAAATACCATCATTTCTTTGCCCAGTTTTGTTGGGCTGGCCGGTTGTCCATGGGTTCTTGCCAGCATTGAAATATCTTTCCATTCTTCAGCCAGCAAACGCAAAGCAAGGTTTAGGTTTAGTAGGGCAGGGAAGTATTCAAACTCCAGCGCATGTTTCCAAGAGAGGGGCATAGCAGTGTTATTAATGTCTTGCGATGTCAGTCCGAAGTGCACCCATTCAAGGTTTTTTTCTTCGCCAACTGCTTTCAGTTTCTCTTTGATGAAATATTCAACAGCCTTAACATCATGGTTGGTTGTTCGTTCAATCTCTTTAATCTGTTGGGCATCTTCGATGCTAAATTCTTCTTTCAACCGGAAAAGCTCCGCCATGGTAGTTTCTGGTAGCCGGCTGATATTTTTCTGTGATAAGAAAAGCAAGTATTCAATTTCAACGAGCACACGGTATTTGATCAATCCGTATTCGGAAAAATATTCGTCTAGTTGTTGAACTTGTTTTCGGTATCGTCCGTCAATAGGCGAGATAGCGGTAAGTGAACTTAAATCCATAATAGTGGCTTATCTAAATGAACCTGTTAATCCTTCAAAAACCGCCTGATCTGCGGTTATCTTTGCGCTTCAAAATTAGCGGATTTGAATAAGATCAGAGTTGCGGCCGTAAGCTATTTAAACACAAAGCCTTTGTTGTATGGCATTAAGAATTCACCAATTATTGATCAGATTGAGTTAATAGAAGATTACCCGGCTAAGATTGCACAACTGCTGATTGAGGATAAGGTCGATATAGGTTTGATACCCGTAGCTGCTACCTTAAAACTCCCTACCTGGTTTTTACAGACAGATTACTGCATTGGCTGCGATGGGCCAGTTGCTTCCGTTTGCATATTCAGCGATGTGCCTTTGGAACAAATTGAATACGTATTGCTCGATTATCAATCCCGCACTTCCGTCAACCTTGCAAAAATTCTTTTGTGTGAATATTGGCAGAAAGAGGTGACATTCATCGATGCAACCGGTGAAGATTATCGTTCGCAGATTAAGGGCACAACAGCCGGTTTGGTGATTGGTGATCGTGCACTTGAACAGCGACTCCATTCTAAGTTTATTTATGATCTGGGGGAAGCCTGGAAGGATTACACAGGTTTGCCGTTTGTTTTTGCTGCTTGGATTAGTAATAAGGAGTTGCCATCAGCATTTCTTTCTGAGTTCAATTCAGCGCTGGGCGACGGTTTCAATCATCTTGAAAAAATTATAAAAGATGCTTCGTTTTTTACTTACGATCTAAAGGCTTATTTCACAAAGAATATTAGCTATGACTTCGATAGAAAGAAGAGCAGGGCATTTGGACTTTTTCTTTCTAAAGTCCAGGATGCTGAGGCGGGGATTAGATTTTAATCCAATTGGCTGGCAAGATATCATAAGTGTCTTTCGGCCCATCAGAAAACCATCTTTGCGGGCCGGTAACAATTTTGTTTGGGTTATTATTTAACCAAGCTGCCCACCAACTGAAGCTACTATTCGCAATGACGTTGTTCCTGCACTGAGACATCAGAAACATATCCTCAAAATGAGTCTTTGTGATGAGGCCTGAAACCATTGTTGCATTGGGGTGGAAGAGGGAAGCATCTAGAGTCAAATCATCAGAAAATACGTAGAACTTCGGATCGTCGAGTTGCAACTCCATCTTGTTTATTGCTTCTTTATAATAGTCAATTGTAAGAATACCGTGGACTTTCATTGCAACCTCGTTCTTATAATCACCTTTGCGTATGTGGATGGATACCGAATCTTCCTCCTTCAGTCTTGTGGCGATTGACAGCACGTCTTTGATTGCCTCAGGCCTAAAAGAAAATAGCTCCCTAATCTTAGCGGACTTACGGACAAAATATTTTTCGCTTTGGAAATAGCCTTTTATGTACACTGGTGGAGTAAGATCAAAAAAGGATTCATCAAAATGGAAGAACGGTTCTTTATAAAAACTTTTTCTCTGAACGGGTTTAAATTTCTCTAAAACCCTGAACATCCTGTTGCCGATTGGATATATGGAGAGCTCGCCATCGTCTGCCGCTTCAAAATCAGTATTAAAAACTTCCAGATCAAACTTTCGAAGCTTATAGGATTCGAATTCAGAAATATCCAGTTTCACCCTAGTTTGATGACTCGAAGCCAATGCATAGGCCGCGGCGTATTGGAACATCTGATTCCCCAATCCACCTAAGAGCTGAACATAAACCATAAAGTTTAAGAAGTGATTATAGGGGCTAACTTTCAATCGTTTTTGAAGTATACATCGCCAAAGGAGGTTTTGATAAACTTGACGGTATTAATATGATTCATGAATTGGTCAAAGGACATCCAAGAATTCGATCCCCATTCCATTGACTCCCCAATACTATAATTAAACATCCCAGATGGATTTATTTGATTTAAACGAGATATGCATTCAGCTAATTGGTTTCGTATTTCTGGTACACAATACTCAAATGAGAGATAGGGGATAGGCGAGTGCAATCCTTTAAGTACTTGCAGTTCGAAGCCCTCAACATCGATTTTACAGAATTGCGGAATACCATATTTCACAATTAAGTCATCTAAGGTCAAAATCTCGACTTTTATTTTGTCAACCCAAGTAGTATACTTAAAACGGTTCTTCGTACTATTAATGTACTCTTCGTTGAATGACGATACCGTCGAATCGGTAGCAATTTTCATTTCCAATTCACCACGTATTTCCCCAAGTCCTACTTTTTCTATCGTGATAGAGTTTCCAAATTTTTTTGAAAGCGCTAAAAAACAATTCGGTTGCGGCTCAACAGCAATCACCTTTGCGCCACATTCTAAAAAGGCGGCAACACGATTACCGACATTCGCCCCAACATCAAAAACTGTGTCGTTAGGCCGTAAAAATTGCCGGTAGAAGTTAACTCGTAGTGGATGGTACTTCCTTTCTTGTTTGGTTTGCTTTTCTATTGTTTTTGCTATCAGGTAGCTTCGATATGTTTGATGAAGTGGAGTCGGTCGTAGAAGTTTAGCAAAAAGGCCCATGGAAATTCGTTGTGGTTTAAAACTAAAGTAAATAATCATGCAAATAGAGTCAATTCGACTATTATCGCATATGTGGCGGCAGACGGCTCTAATCCAGTCGGAGCAAGATTTTATAATGTCATTTACTCATCTCAAATCATAGTTAATTATCGTTTCTGGGCGAAGACGTGCACTCCATAACATAAAAGTTCCGACGAGCCCTTATCCCTTTTAGACAACTTTTGTAAAACTGCAAGGTTTAAATGGATGATTATCCGATCGGTCAGACTGAGCCTAGTGGACGCATACTTTTTGGCTACTTGTTTGATTCGCCGATTCTCTTGGGCAATAAATTCGAAATAGTTTCCATTTAACTGGAGGTCATTTACTTCAAAGTTCATTTCTATCAAGTGATGCTCGTAAAAATACCGGCTTAACCCAGAGGCAAAATGATAAGGAGCAAAGTGAGTGAGACTTGCAAACGGTGCGGTAACTAACAAATATCCACCAGGCCTGATCAAGCGGCTAAATTCTTTCAATGCTGCTACTGGGTTGGGGATATGTTCAAACACTTCTGTACACATTATTGCATCAACAGACTGATCCGGCAAAGGAATTTCCGTAATGTCACTTACTATATCAAGCTTCGAATTATCCCATGTTCCGGTCTGTAAGCCCGTCTCACCTGTCCCATCGTATTGTCCAAAATCTTGAGCAATATATTTCAAGTGTCCGCAGAACTTTTTAAACTGACTCTCGCCTGCACCCGCATCTAACAGGGTCAATCCTGCAGGAATCTTCTTCAACGTTTTTTCTATCCATTCGACCCGACCTGACTCATTTGAAGTACCAACTGTAAACATGTATTATTTTTTAAACCAAAAACAACCGCAGCCATAGTTCTGCTCCCTCACCAGGGTAGGGGCTGCATTCTCAATCAGACCACCTTTGTCTGGTATGAGAGAAAATTCTCGTAATTGTAACGGTTGGAAATATTCAATAATTTGTTCGTAGCTATATATTCTGTGGCCGTTAAACTCAATCCGCGGCCGACCAACTGGCGTAACAAACAAAATATGGCCTCCGAAACTTGTAACCCGTTTTAATTCCTGAATTGCTTTTAGATCCCCTTTCGGATCAAGTGTATCTCCATAGCGACCTAGCCCAATATGCTCCACCGTATGCATGCAGGAAAGACTTTCAATTGAATTATCCGGAAAGGTAAGGCCTGTCAAATCTTGTGCGTCGGATGAGTAATTGGACAGTTGTAACAAAGCGGGTCTATAATCATAAAATCGGGTTGGGATAAATGCGGATACAATCGTACTAAAGCTTAGAATGGACGAAATATCGACATGTTCTCTCGGTGAAATTTCCTTTAATTTTCTTGCTGCCCAGGCCGGATGATAAGTGTAGTGCTGGTCAAAGGGCGTTGTTTTTATTTTGTCTGTCAAACACGGATAAACATCTTTTAAAAAAACGCTGAAACGGCCGTCAGACAAAGATTTGAATTTTTTTAATTCGCCTAGGTATTCAAATATTCTTCCAATTTTTTTAGGGAATCTTACTAGAATGTCTTTCCCGGTTTTGATGAAGTATTGCTTGAGGTACATCGGGGCAAATGTAGAAGCAATTCTGTTTCGGAACGCAAAATGCGCCTATATCAAATTTAATCGGTTTTTCGCTCTATCTTAACCGCGTTTTTCAACTAACCTAAAAGGGTGTTACCTCAATTATGAATCCAGATAGCAAAATCTATATTGCCGGTCATCGCGGAATGGTTGGCTCCGCCATTGTACGTAAGCTTGAGTTAGAAGGCTTTAAAAATATTATTGTTCGCACATCCAAGGAATTGGACTTGCGTAACCAGCAGGCAGTGTTTGACTTTTTTCAGAGTGTGCGACCGGATTATGTTTTTCTGGCAGCTGCTAAAGTAGGTGGAATTTTAGCAAACAACATTTACCGTGCTGAATTCCTTTACGATAATCTAGCAATGGAAGCGAACATCATCCATGCAGCCTTTTTATCAAAAGTAACTAAACTACTTTTCCTCGGTAGTTCTTGCATCTATCCTAAAATGGCCCCGCAGCCAATCAAAGAAGAATACCTGCTGACTGGATTATTGGAGCAGACCAATGAGCCTTATGCTATAGCAAAGATTGCCGGTATTAAGCTTTGCGAAGCCTACCGTGACCAATATGGCTGTAATTTTATTTCGGCCATGCCTACAAACCTCTACGGACAGGGGGATAACTATCACCTTCAAAATTCGCATGTTGTTCCGGCTTTGATAAGAAAGTTTGATGATGCTGTTAAAGGTGGGCACTCAGTAGTAGAGATCTGGGGGACAGGCAATCCGATGCGTGAATTCATGTATGTTGATGATTTGGCCGATGCTTGTCTTTTTTTAATGAGAAGGTATAACGATAAGCAGTTTTTAAATATTGGTACAGGAGAGGAAATCTCAATCAGGGGATTAGCCGAAACTGTTGCAGAAGTTACTGGATTTGATGGTGAAATTGTATTTAACACGGAAAAACCAGATGGAACACCGCGTAAGCTTATGGACAGTACGCGACTGCAGCAACTCGGCTGGATGCATCAAATTGGACTACGGGAAGGGTTACAAAAAGCATATGAGCACTACATGTACGAAAAACAGACTTTTTTGAAAGAAGCTTAAACTTGGTAGGTGGCGTAGCCAACGTCCCGGATCTCGCATTTTTTATATATTTTACCGGTCGATTACTAACTGCAAACAATTGAGAACCCTTTACAAATTTGTAATCGTCTTAGTCATTTCCATGCCGGTTGCTTGGCCAACTGCAGCGCAATACGCTAATCTAGGTGTTGGAGCACAAAAAGACAAAATTTGGTGGATTGACTGGAGTGGGTTTTCTTTTGCCAATGGATCGACGAAATCATTTACTACCTCAAATGGTCTAACAGTTACTCTTGGTTTTTCAAATGTGAGCGGGCCTGCTTTAACACCGACTATAATGAATACCTGGTCTGGGTCAGTACTTCATCTGCTTTACAATTTTTCTGATCCTGCAATCAAACCCGCATTATATCATACATCCTATCAAACGGAACTGACAAAGTTTACGATAAATGTAACGGCATCAAGAAATGGCTTTCCCGTGCCGGTTCGATTAATTGCCGCTGATGCTGAAGCCAGTGCCCTCACAGAAATTACGACATTGAAAACAAACGGTAGCAACTGGATTACGGTAGACTTTTTTAGAAATTCAAATCAAACGACCAATCCACTAACCGGGTGTAATACAAACACATTAAAGATTACCGATACTTACGGAAATGCACCTGCCTTTGGTCAAAATCCCGTAATCAGTACTGAGTCGCCAGCAACCGGACCACTAAGTATAGAAGTCACCATGGATCATACAAGTGTACCTGGGCAAATGGGGTTGGCTTTTGGAATCCTCGAAGCGGTGGACAGGGGAGACCTGCCAGCTTCTTACGGGTTTGCACACCATGGAGTTCAATATGCTTATAATAACGTATGCAGTTACATGCCCCCATTTCCGAACTCTGTTCAATCGACAAATCTTAAGATTGGGAACAATGCGGGTGATCCAGACGGAATTCAGGGTAGTGATGACAACGCAAATGGTATAGACGAAGATGGCATCGCTAGTTTTCCTGCCTATTCTGGTAGTGGAACCTATACATTAACCCTTCCAGTCACGAATACGACCGGAGGTAATGCTTTTCTCACGGGATGGTTTGACTTTAATGGAAATAATGCATTTGACGGAGGTGAATCGGTTACTGTTACCCTGCCACAAAATACCACCTCGGCATCACTTACCTGGAGTGGTCTACCAGTTTCACTGTCCTCCACAGTCAACTATGCTTTCCGATTCCGCCTCTCAAGTTCCTCCACTGCAGTGCAAGTTGCAGCAGGCCATGCACCTGACGGCGAAGTAGAAGATTATACGGCAGTGTTTCAACAAACCACAGCAGCAGGCTTCCTTACGCCAGACACAATTTGTATCAATTCGCCCTTAAGCATCACCAATACATCGATCGGCGCAAGCAGCTATTACTGGAATTTTTGCGTGGCCAATTCAACGACCAATCCAACAGGCGTTAATCTGGGCAACTTTGGTTTTTCATTGCCGGTGTTCATGGATTACGAAAAGGATGGTAATAATTACTATGCATTTGTAACGAATAATATGCCCGGTAAACTAACCCGATTAGACTTTGGCAATAGTTTGCTAAACACCCCAACGGTTCAGGACTTTGGAAATTTGGGTGGAGCAATACCTGACCAATGTGAAGGGATACAATTGGTTAAAGATAATGGCAGATGGTATGCTATTATTGTTGGAGGGCAGCCAGTGGGCCGGATCGTTAAGGTAGATTTTGGAACCTCACTTTCCAATAATGCCCCCGTCGCCACCAACTGGGGTAATGTCGGCAATCTGGCTTATCCAACAGACTTACACGTGTTTAAAGACGGGGTAAACTGGTATGGGCTGACAATTAATGCGCTAACAAATACAATTACACGGTTCAACTTTACGAGCAGTTTTATCAACACACCGACCGGCCTTAATCTGGGGAATATTGGAGGGCTGAACTTTCCAACCGGCATTTATGCAATCAAAAAAAATAACCTCTGGCATGCCTTTGTTTCCAATGCCGGTAATGGCGGCAGTAATTCGTCCAATGCTTCTCTCACCCGTTTGGATTTTGGAAACAGTTTATTGAATACTCCGACTGGGACAAACATAGGCAACCCCGGTAATTTATTAAGCAGCTCGAGGGATATTACTATCTATCAGTCTTGCGATGAAATCTTTGGGTTTGTTGTAAACAATGCAGGTTCTAAAGAACTGGTAAGGCTCAATTTCAATAATTCTCTTACCACCCCACCAACGGCAATAAACCTAGGAAACACCGGCGCATTAAGTTTCCCTCATTCGGTGTCAAAACTGTTTCGGGTCGATAACGATTTGTACGCCTTCGTCACTAATGTTAACAACAATTCACTAACAAGGTTGAAGCTTGGAGGCTGCGGCAGCGCAAGTATGCCCAGTTCAACTTTACAGAATCCAGGACCCATTAGTTACAATGCGATTGGTACCTATTCCATCAATCTTACCGTTGACGATGGCTTGCCGACCCAATCGGCCTATTGTAAGACCGTAGTTGTTATTGATAATACCCACACACCACTACAAAACAAATCATTTTGCACCGGCGACAGTGTGCTATTAACTTCAACAAAGCCGGGCGGTAACCTTTGGAGCACCGGCAGTACAAGCTCCTCGATTTATGTCAAATCACCCGGAACATATTGGGTTCGATCAACGGTTGGAGGCTGTATAAATGTTGACTCCTTTGTTGTGCAGGCAAAACCAGTTCCGATGGTCAATCTTGGAGTCGATACTTCTGTCTGTTCCTCGGATAGCCTTGTCTTAAGTGCTGGAAACAGTGGAGCAAATTATTCATGGCAAAATGGGCAATCCACAGAAACATTCGTTGTAAAGAATGCTGGGCTCTATTATGTGACGGTTTCACAAAATGGCTGTTCTGCGTCTGACTCAATAAATGTCTCGATTGCTGCTTCGCCAATCATTACTATTACCAAAGACACCGCTATCTGTAACACTGAGTCAATTCAGCTAACAGGCAGTGGCGGACAAAACTATAGCTGGTACCCAACCACGGCCTTGTCTAACCCATTGAATGCTTCCACTGCAGCAAGTCCCGATACCACAACAACATATTTTTTAACGGTTACCAATAGTAATGGGTGCAAGGCAAAAGATTCGGTCAAGGTAACCGTTACCGCAAAACCTATAGTCAACATTGGGCCTGACACAACCCTGTGTTCGTTGGACAGCCTATTGCTTGATGCAGGCAATGTAGGGGCTAGCTACCTATGGCAAGATGGAAAAACGACAAGAACATTTGTTGTGAGTAATTCCGGTTTGTATCATGTGTCGGTAAATAACAACGGGTGTATTGTGAAAGATTCAGTACTCGTCAGCGAAATCCTCTCCCCGGTAATTAACCTCTCGCCGGATACAACTATTTGCAAAACAGGACAAGCAGTTCTATCAGGCAGCGGAGGTGTTACTTTCTCTTGGTCACCGGCAAACAATCTGACGATAACGAACGATTCTACTGTAATCGTTACACCAGAGATAACAACGGTTTATCGTTTGGAAATAATTGGTCAAAATAATTGTGTTACGTCCGATTCCGTAACGGTATTTGTCAATCCAAAACCGGTGTTTTCTGCTGGTTCGGCACAACCAATTTTATGCGTTGGAGATACTACCGTACTTTCTGCATCCGGTGGCGATCGCTACACCTGGCTGCCTGCTACCGGCTTAAGCAACCCAACTGCAGCCGTTACCCAAGCCTATTCTAACCAAAGCATGAACTACCAAGTCATCATTGAAGATGACGATTGCCGCATGGCCGACACACTTTCTATTGTTTTACCGATTGCTGACAAGCCAATTGTTTCTGTTTCTAAAAGCAATGATATCACTTGCGTCCAATCTACGGCGACGCTGTCGGCAAGCGGTGGCGTCAGTTATTCATGGCAACCTGCCACTGGGCTTTCTAATCCTTTGGTTGCAAGTCCATCGGTAAGTATTCCAACTTCAACAACCTACCAAGTAACAATTACATCTGGTGAAGGGTGCACAACGATGGATACTATAAGAATCAATGTTTATAAGGACGGTGACGGCAGTGGCTTTTTGGTTCCAAGTGCATTTACACCTAACAATGATGGTAAAAACGATTGTTTTGGTGTACCACACTGGGGAGATGTAAAAGATTTTTCCTTGAGTGTGTATAATAGATGGGGAGAGATGGTATTTCATGCCGATCAGCCATCAAAATGCTGGAATGGGTTTTACAAAGGCGTTCTACAGCCTAACGCTGTCTTTGTTTATTTTATTAAAGGAAAAGCACTCTGTGGCGAAGTTTTCAGGAAAGGAACGGTAACACTGATCAGGTAATGATATCGTTAAAACCACAACCGTGCCTGCAGGTTTTTCAAGCGTTGTAAAGTTTGATTATTTACCGGCGTCCGTTTTTCGTTTTTTGAAATGCGACCAATTTCCTTCCATCCGGTTACATAACCTTTGAGATCGAATCCTGTGATCTTTAAATATTGAAGTGACCACATGAATGCTGTCGAGTAGAAGTATCTTTTGGGAAGATAGCGCCATGCTACTTTGGCTTTGTTATGCCACATCATTCGAAGCTTTTCATTCTTTGGCTTTCTGCCTAAAGGCGATTCCTTGTGAAGCATAACAACTGAATCGCTATATACAATTCGGTAACCGGCATTCAGCAAACGGTAACTCAAATCATATTCCTCCATGCCGTAAAAAAAATCGGTAGGGTAACTACCCACTTTATCGAGAGCTTCTCTTCTGATGGCGTGGGCTCCTCCAGCATAGTAGTATGTTTCAAAAAACTTTTTGTCTTTGTAGTCAAAAAAGCGCTTGTGTGGAAATGCATTCTGTTGCATTTCCAATGTGTCATAATAAAGAACTTTGAAGGAAACGATAGCAGTTGGCTGATCAACGGTGTTCTCGTATTCTTTTAGAAGGTTGATCAAAGCATCTTTATTCTGCAACACAGCATCATCATCTAACATGATGAGGATTGGCGCTTTGCTTTTTTGGATCGCAAGGTTTCGTCCTCTGGCTACACCCAGGTTCTCTTCAGAGTCATGATAGTGAATCGGTAACTGAGGATTTTCTGCTATGTAGTTTTTTACAGGCGTATAATCACTGGTGGAAGCATTGTTCACCAAAATAATTTCTTCGAGCAGTTCGTTGGCGGCATCCAATTGGGCGATGTTTTTCAGAAGTTCTAAGGTATCTTCCGGCCGGTTGTAAGTAATGATTATGAAAGCGAAAGGTTTCAAGTGGTCATGATTTTTTGGTAATCTTCAGCAAACCGTTCATAACCGAAGTTCTTACCTGCATAAGCAATATTGTTTTCTGCAATCTTTTTGAGGAGTGCCCGATCTTTTTCAAGTTGTAAAATAGACTTTGTTCCTTCTTCAATAAGCCTTTCTTCATCTTCGACGGTCGAAAATAAAAATCCGTTCTCTCCGGATGTAACATGAGCAGGAATATCGCCGACGGGTGTTGCAAGAATTGCGCAACCATAGGCCATTCCTTCAATGACAGCCAGCGGAAATCCTTCAGTGGACGAAGTAATAAGCAGCACGTGACTTGATTTGTAAATCTCGGCCAGCTCTTTTTCATTGGCAATGTTCCCCGGAAAAGTGATGAAGGCAAACCGCTGCCGATCAAGGTCATGAAATTCATCACCTGCCATAACATACCGGATACCGGGGTTCTGCTTGTAAACCTTTTCTGCTATAGCCGCAACAAGATGAGAGCGTTTTTCCGTCGTCGCTCTCCCGCTGTAAAAGACGGTAAAATCTGAAAAATCTTTTTGGGCGATTTCGATCGTTGCAAATTCCGACGCATTGGGAATGTAATGTATCTTCTGATCGAAAGAAACTGGTATTCCAAAACGTCGATACAAGTCAAGATGCTCTTGGATCTTTTGCCGGCTGATCATCACTGTTTTTGCAATGAACGGTAAGAATGGAATCCGGATATAAGAGAAGTTGCTGATTGAATGAATTAGTTCTACCTGCTTTATCCTTTTTTGTATCCACGGCGAAATTTTGTATCCAAAATTGGCTTGGCCATTAAAAATAATCGGTTGTACTTTTTGGCGATTAATATAGCCTGATATGATCCCTCGGTGGATGATGTTTACGAAGTAAAGCCACTTGTTGTCCGTATATCTGGAAACATCACGAATCTCGCACCCGGTGGACCGGAAGTTTGCGAGGAAAGCCTGGTTGTGTGATTTTTTGGTAAAGAAGATAATACAATCCTTTCCGCCGGTGGCCTTTGCAACAAGCGCATGAACTTTTTCCGCACCGCCAGTGTGATAAAATGGAAAGAAGAAGAAGACCCGATATTCTTTGTCAAGAGGATTAAAAGCGGCAATTATTCGTCCTAATAGAATCAGTGGAAACATCAGGATGTCTTCAGCCAACCGCTTTATCAATAACAACCTGTATTTCATTTTTTGTATAGCTGCTTTACTTCTTTCCCGGCTGCCTTCACCAAATCGCCAACGGCATAAATAAATACCAGCGCATGAAAACCTGTGAAACGACCAACTTTTATTTGCGTCCAAAGAAAGCGAAATTTCACTTTCGCCAACCGATAGAAGATATTGACTTTCTTAAACCGCGTTGCTGAAGTATGCAAAATGCGGTGAAGCAATTGCGGTTCTTCCAATTTTTCGATAACCAAACCATCCGTAGCCACCCGTAACCAAAGGTCATAGTCTTCGGAATATTTTTGATTGTACTGGTATTTATATTTCCGAAACAACTCCGTCTTCGCCAGGACAGTCGGATGAGCGACGCAGTTATCTTTCAACAGAAATCTCTTAATCTGTTCTGATGATGTATGACGAACGTCATCTTCCCAATCGGGCAGTGGCTGGTCATTCTCGTCGATCAGTTTTACAGTTGTGGCAAGCACCGCGACTGAAACAGTTTCAAACCTTTTGACTTGTTCTTCTAGTCTTGCTGGCATTGCAATATCATCTGCATCCATACGGGCAATGTATTCACCACGGGCAAGGTCGATTGCTTTATTTAGGCTATAGATAAGCCCCTCGTTTTGTTCATTTTGTACATAAACAATTCTTGGGTCGTTATACCGTTGAATGATGGTTTCGGAGCTATCGGTTGAACCATCATTGACGAGTAGTAATTCAAAATCGGTAAACGTCTGATTGAGGATGCTGTCGATGGCTGCTGCAAGGTATTTTTCAGCATTGTAAACAGGTAGTATCACAGAAACTTTTGGCATCAGAGCGAACAAATTTTTTGGTAGGCTTCGGCCGCAATAGTACGCCAATTATACCTGTCAAAGAATGCTGCGGGTATTTCGTCATTGTTCCCGGCCGCCTCGCAAATAGCCCTGGCGAAGGCATTCCAGTCATTGTCAGGAGCTGTATACAATTTATCACCAGCATCCAGAATTCCCTTTGCTTTTGATTCGAACGCCACGACATTCCGATTATAGGAGAGTGCATCGATGATTTTTGTTTGGACGCCGCCTCCAATGATGACAGGATTTATGAAAACGTCCGCTGCGGCAAAATAAGGTTCAATGTCATCCACTTCACCCGCAAAAATCATTGCCGGATGATCAATCTCTTTCAGACTGCTGAATTCTGGTAAGTGATTTCTTCCACAAATCAGGACCTTAAAACCGAACCCGAGTTTGATAAGTATTGGAACCAGTTTTCGTTGGATATCCAGAACTGCCTCAGCGTTTGGCTGGTAATCCAAGGTTCCAGCGAATAGTAGAATTTTTTCTTGTGGATCAATCGAGTGTCGTTTTCGAATGATGTTTTCCGCATGTCTGTGAAATGGTCGGCGACCATCCACGCCATAGGGAACGATTGCCGTCTCGCCTTTATCCAAACCAAATACTTTTATTGCATCTGCCCGATCGGATTCCGTCTTGAAAAAGACAAAATCACATCGTCGCATCACCCACCGTTCATAATGGAAGAGGAGTCTCCACCACCATTTGCCTAAACCTTTGAACCGTAGGTACTCAATATTGTGTGTGTTTAAAACGCAGTGTAATCCCAACAGCTTTTGGCAAAGGGCTGCGGCGATTCCATGATAGGGGAACTCGAGGATCAAATGGGTGACACCATTGGCCTTCGCATAGCAATAGATTTTCCACCATACCAGGGGGTTAATAAACTGGGCCTTGTTGACCGGGAGACTGTTTTCTACCTGATAAGCTGTGCTAACGTCTTGATTGTTATTTGAGCAAATACAAAACACGGGAGCAAACGAAGCAAGGTGCTCATTTAACTTTGCTATTGCCTTCTGACCGCCGAACCTGGCAGGCAAGACCTTGTACCAGACGATGCTTAGGATTTTGCAGTCTCGGGCTTTGTGGTCTTGCGGTTGCGCCATTCAAAAAAGATTGCTGCTGCAAATAAAAGAAGCAAAGCAATAGTGAAGATGGTTGTTAGCTTGCGGCCGAGGAAATAGTCTTGTGGTTCAAACTTGAAGACAATTTTATGTGCACCTGCAGGAACTTGCAATCCACGTAAAACATAATTCACCTTAACGATTGGGGTTTCTTTTCCATCAACAAATGCTTGCCAACCTGCGTCATAAAATACCTCACTAAATACAGCAAATTGGTCTGCGTTTGAGTTGGAAGAATATTCAACAACATCGTTATCGTTTTTATCAAGTTTGATAGTCCCTTCTGCTGACCAATTACCTGCTCCTGTAACTTGTTTGCGATATGATTCTTGAATGACTGCCGTATCTCTTGGATTCAAGGTAGCAAAGGCTGCCATTTCTTCTTTCGCATCCTTCACTACCCGTAACGAACGCACAAACCAAACAGGCCCTAAAGCACCGTTGTTTTGCTGGCTAAACTGTGTCAGGCCGGTATTCGGATCTTTCGCAATGATGTACTTCGTGTTCAGCATGTTTAATGCTGGTAACCTTGCGGAGTCTAATCCTGCAGGATTAGTTTGAAGCACATTTGCCGCTGTATTCAATTCAACAGCGAGTTGTTTTTCAATCAGCTCCTGGTAAGTACGCAATTTGGCAGGGTGATAACCGCCAACGGCATTGAAATGATAGGCTGTAAAGTTTTCATTGAACGGGTTGTACAGATTAAATACACGGAAATATGATTTGTCTGCCAGAATTTTATTATCCATTTCGTTGGGAATAAAACCCGCTTCGTTTTCCGTCGGCTCTTGATAATCTTCTTGCCCTAAGTATTTTGAGTCCACCGGAAGAAGATCAATCAATACAACAACGGATAAAATCAGCCCAAGGAATAGGGGATTTAGAATCTTCCGGATAGCCATGTACAACACGCCGGCACCAACCAAGCAAAACACCAATGTCCGGAAGATATCACCTAACATCAATGATTTGCGATCTGCGACCAACCCATCATAGAATGAACGAAAGCTTTCGATGACTTGCGGTTGGCCCGATGCAGCTACCTGGCTTAAAACCTCTTGATCTCTATCGCTCTTGAAATCAAATGCTATGTACGCCACAAATAAGACCGCGAGGACAGCACCAACTCCAATTAAACCTTTTTTGAAGTAAGGAATAAAGTCATGTTTATCTTTTTCTCTAACAACTTTATCTACCGTTAGAACAGCCATTAATGGCAATAACAGCTGAGGAATCACCAAAATCATTGATGGCGCCCTGAACTTATTGTAAAGCGGAAGATAGTGATATAGAAATGTATTGAAACCCAGGAAGTACTTACCCCAACTCATCAAAATGGCAAGAACGCACGCAGCCAATATCCACCATTTTAAGCGGCCGTCTAATATGAAGAACCCAATAATCGCAAGAAAACAAACGAGAGCGCCAATGTAAGGCGGGCCGGATGTGCCGCCGATTCCGCCCCAGTAGTAAGAAAGCGGCATCTGTCTTTGTAATTCTTGAGGCAAGCCACGAACAGCTTCAATTGCCTTTGATTCTTCCTGTGAGACTTCTTCTTTATCGCTACTACCACCAAAGGCACGCGGAACCATCATCACAATTGGTTCAGCAACGCCCAAGCTATAATCAAATGCATAATCCTTTGTCAGCCCGGTTTTCGAATCGCCTTCTTTCGTTTCCGCTAATTCTCCCGAACCGCCTCGAATCGTTTGTTTTTGATATTCGAGAGTCGAAAACAACGCCACCGAGTTTATTAAAAGCCCAATGACACCAGCAACCAGCGTCAGACCCAATGCTTTTGTCAGGTGACCAAAATCTTTTGCCTGTACCCAACGGACGATGTAGAAGATTGTCATAATGGCCGCAATCAAAAAAAAGTAATAGTCAATTTGCGGGTGGTTAACGGCAATTAATACTGATGTGATCAAACCGGTTAACGCAGCGCCAACCCAGTATTTTCTTCTTTCATAAATCAACAGGATGGCACCCAAAAGAGCGGCTATGTAAGCGATTGACCACATCTTTGTTTCATGGCCGACTGAAAGGATTACTGCGTTATAGGTGGCGTAAGCATAAGCCAGTCCGCCGAAAATACCGATGTAAGTATTGATGCCTAGTACGCAGCAGAGAAAGTAAAAACAGATAGCAGCCAGAAAGAAAAATTGAATTGGCTTTGGAAGTCCCAGAGTAAACACTGTGTGTGCATACCAGGGAAGGAGGTTGTTGCCGGGCATCCCGATCTGGAACGCAGGCATCCCACTAAACAAAGCATTAGTCCATAGCGGGTATTCGCCGTGCGTTTCCTTGTATTGTTGCGACTGATGAATGGCACCTTTCCAATGCGTTACGTCGCTTTGATTGACAACTTTACCTTCCAGTGCTGGCTGGCAATAAAGTACCGCTACTAACAGAAATACAACAAAGGCAATAAGGTGAGGAAGTAGTCGGGCAAAGAGGCCTTTCTTCATGGCTATTTTGATCTGAAAGATTTGAATGGCTTCAACAAGAAAAAGTAAATAAAAATGAATGTTACCACTCTTGTTGAAGAGTTGAACGCGACAAAATAAACCTATTTGGAGTAATATTGTTCATGCGCTGGCTTTTATTTTTGTCAAGGTTAGCATTCATCAGTAACTGCTTTTTCCTTCTTGCTGTTTCTTTACAACTGGGCCGTTGGTTTCAAAACCAGGATGCGGAAGCAACCACCATTATCATTGGCTATTTTATGGCAGCTCTTTTAAATCCGGCAGCCGTCATTTGCTACTTGCTTTTTTTCCTTCTCAACAAAAGCAGGTTGCAGATTGTTCCTAAGTGGCTCATCATCGCTAATTGTATTTTTTTGATTCTTCAATTCTTCTATATCACCAGACTCAATGCTCAATAACATCCTCAACAACAAAGCCACCAGGTTATTTCTAATCCTAGCTGGTTTTTTCATCACCAATGCACTGCTTGCCGAAATAATCGGGGCGAAGATTTTCTCACTGGAAAAAACACTTGGACTGCAACCGGTGAACCTTCGGTTGTTTGGCGAAAGCTTTTCTTTCAACCTGACAGCTGGTGTTCTGCTATGGCCTGTCGTGTTTATCATGACAGACATTATCAATGAGTATTACGGTCCGAAGGGAGTGAGGTTCCTCTCGTTTTTAACCATTGGCCTGATTGCTTTTGGCTTCATCATTTTTATGGGAGCTATCAGTTTAACACCGGCAGACTTTTGGGCGACCAATAATTTTGAAGGTGTCCCGGACAGTAATGCTGCCTTCGCCGGCATATTTGGACAAAGCCAAGCAATCATTGTTGCTTCCTTGGTTGCTTTTCTGCTCGGGCAGTTATTGGACGTTGCTATTTTTCATCGCATTAAAAAAGCAACAGGTGAAAAATTGATTTGGCTAAGAGCTACCGGCTCCACGCTGATATCCCAGTTCATTGATTCTTTCGTGGTGCTGTTTATTGCTTTTTATGTGGCTCCAAGGCTTTCAGGAAAAGCGCAGCCATGGTCGTTTTCACTTGTGATGGCAATTTGTATTGGCAATTACATCTATAAATTCATTGTGGCAGTTTTGTTGACACCCGTTATTTACCTCGTGCATGGATGGATCGATCGATATCTGGGCGAAGGCCTTGCTTCGCAAATGAAGCAAGCTGCTATGGGACGTTCAAACGAGTAGGATTTTCCTTGATCATACGGACAACAATCTTGTCGATAGGTAAGGTGACATCTTCTTCGGTAATTTGTTGTATTGGAATGAAGCGGAAAGTTTCGATCTCTTTTTGCAACGCGTAGATCTTTAGCTGCGCTTCATCAAAGTCAAATGGTTTCGTTCGAAGAGGAACTTTAATTTCTTCCAACGCCTTTACGAAGTAATAAATAGAAATGATCTGGTGGTCGGGACGGAAGGCTGACATCTGGAAAAAATCAGTTGTGTAGATGTGATCTGTCACTTCTACCCGCAGATTCATCTCCTCCATGAATTCCCGTTTTAGACAATCACAGGTACCTTCGCCAAACTCAAGTCCGCCTCCCGGAAATTTGGTGTAATAACCACCGCGGATGTATTCATCGCTTACGAGAATTTCTTTCTTGTCGTTGACCAGAATGCCGTAAACGCGGATGTTGAATTTTTCCATCAGGCAGGATTGAAGGTGTCGGGTACTTCAATGTTTCCTTCAAAAACTTTTGTGGCCGGCCCGATCAACCAAATATTTCGAAATTGTTTACCATCCTTATCAAAACGAACGGCCAACTGTCCGCCTTTGGTTTTTACATTGAGGTAATGCTCGCCATTCTCATTAGGCGAACTAACCAAGGCCGCCGCTGCAACGCCGGTTCCGCATGAGTAGGTTTCATCTTCCACTCCACGTTCGTATGTCCGCACGATGATGGTTTCCGGCTCACTGGAAAGCTCTACAAAATTCACGTTGATGCCTTCAGTCTTGAATCGATCACTGTACCGGATCCATCGACCTTTCTGGAAAACATCAAGCTGCATGACATCTTTTGTCTGCTCCACATAATGGGGCGAACCTGTATTAAGAATATGTATGTGGTTTTGCGATTCAACCTCGTCGACGTCATTCATCTTTAGTGCAACCTGGCCATTCTCATCTATCGACGCTTCATGTTCGCCATCAATGGCCAGGAAGCGATACGCGGGCTTTACAATCCCCATTTCTGCCGCGAACTTCACCAGGCATCGACCACCATTTCCACACATAGAACTTTCGCCGCCATCCGAATTGTAATACTTCATTTCAAAATCGTAAGCGGAATTGCTGTTTAACAGCATCAAGCCATCGGCACCAATACCAAATCGGCGGTGACATAAGAAAGCAACCTGTTCGCGGGAAAGGGAAACAAGACCTTCGCGGTTGTCAATGATCACAAAGTCATTTCCGGTTCCCTGGTATTTATAAAAATGAAGTTTCATGTTAGTTGGCAGAAAGAATCTCCAAGGTGTTTTTTATTAGTCTGTCGATTGTCGCGGCTGAATCTTTTGAAAATTCCTGCGCCACCCGGTTGGCGACAATGGCGCTTAGCGATAAACAATGGTGACCAAGCAGTTTCCCTAACCCGTAAATGGCTGAAGTTTCCATTTCGAAATTGGTAATGCGATGCTGGCCGAAGCTGAAAGTTGTTAACTGGTTTATGAGGGCAGGATTTTTAATTCCTAAGCGCAATACTCTTCCTTGTGGGCCGTAAAACCCAGGGCAAGTAACAGTGATGCCATGATGAAAACCCTCAACAAAGTTTTTGAGCAAATGTGCACCTGCAAGACTTATGTACGGATTGGTGATTTGCGCATGCAACTGCGTATGCGTAACGAAGGAGTGGAGCAGCTGGCGTTCCTGCTCGTTGTGCTCAAGCCTGTAGTAATTTAAAAGGTTATCGAGGCCCAGTCCATGCGTAGAAGCTACAAAACTATCTACCGGGATATCTGCCTGCAAAGAACCTGATGTGCCAATCCGAACAATGTCAAGAGAAACCAACGATTCTTTAATATGCCTTGTTTCAAAATCAATATTCACCAATGCATCCAATTCATTTAACACGATGTCAATATTGTCCGGCCCGATGCCCGTGGACACGACGGATATTCGTTTTTTGCCAACCCGTCCGGTGTGAGTAACAAACTCCCGGTGCTGACGTTTTACTTCAACTTTATCAAAGTGTTTCGATACTTGGGCTACCCGGTCGGGGTCGCCTACCGTGATAATTGTTGTTGCCAGTTCTTCCGGCCGTACATCCAGGTGATAAATTGCTCCCCGTCCGTTAATAATCAATTCCGATTCAGCTATGCGTTGCATGCAAAAGAATGTTTGGCTTCAAATATCGTCTATTCTATTTCACAAAAAATCCTATTTTCGCACCCGCTCTTAAGACAGAGGCAAGATGTAAGAGGCCAGAAAGTTTGTTATTATCGGAGTACTTTCCTGATTTCTGACTTCTGATTTCTTTTGTCAATCATGGTACCGTGGCCGAGTGGCTAGGCAGAGCTCTGCAAAAGCTCCTACAGCAGTTCGAATCTGCTCGGTACCTCACTTTCCCGTTTGCCAAAAGCTGACGGGATTTTTTTTATGCTAACGCCGGAAGAAGAAAAGTTTTTGCAATACTGGCAGGAGCAGCGCCAACGGAAACGTGAATTTCTCAAAAAGTTCTCGATCGGCTTACCGCTGATCGCACTGATGGGAGTAATTTTCTTTGTCAACTTTTTATCCGGCTGGTATGGAAAGGCCGACAAAGAACTGCGTCGACATTCTTCATTACTGATCACCATTCTCGTTGCTGTTGTCATCATCGCTGTATTTATTACAATCTTTTCGGCAAGGCATAGATGGGATCGTAACGAATCAGATTATAAGGAACTGCTTAACAAGAAAAACAGGGCGGATCAAACAACCGGCTCTACTTAAAAAATACAACAAAGCAACTATGAAAAAGCTACTCTTTATTGCCTCAATTGTTTTATTCCTGTCGAGCTGTAAAAAAGATGATGGATGCAAATATGACGAATGTGCACAAAAGGCACCAGCAACAGAAAGGCAGTCCGTTGAAAGCTACCTTCAGTCGAATAACATTACGAACGCAACGCAACATTGCAGCGGCGTGTATTACGTAATTACACAGCAAGGAAGCGGACCACGCCCCACAGCCTGCGGCGCTGCATTGGTGAATTACGTGGGTAGGCTTACCAACGGAAACGAGTTTGATCGAACACCCGCTGGTCAGCCGGCAGCTTTCAATATGATGAACCTTACTCTGGGGTTCAAAAATGCTTTGTTGCAGTTGAAGTCCGGCGGTAAAATGACCATGTACATTCCGCCTTTTCTTGGTTATGGTAACCAGCAGGCAGGCAGCATTCCGCCTAATTCCATTCTCATTTTCGAAGTGGAATTATTGGATGCACAATAACAGTTTGGAAGAAGGGGCAATTGTACATTTGTAGAAATCCATTCCATTGCCACACGAAGCGATATCGGTTTTTGACATTTTCAAAATTGGGGTTGGTCCTTCAAGTTCACATACATTGGGACCATGGCGTGCTGCACAGAAATTTATCGAAAGGCTTGTTGATAAAGAATTGCTGTCGTCAGTCACAAACCTGAAAGTACTATTGTATGGTTCCCTCGCAAAAACAGGGAAGGGGCATGGTACCGATGTAGCGGTTTTATTAGGTTTAAGCGGCGATGATCCCGTGACCTTTGAGGTTGATCGAATTGATTCAAAAATCAGCCAGATCAGTGCGTCGAAGTGCATTGTTTTGGGTGGGAAACAGGAAATTTTTTTCGATCCGGCCGTTGATGTTGAATTTCTTTTTTCTGAATCACTTCCTTTTCATCCAAACGGGTTGAGCTTTCTTGCTTCTTTTTCAAATGGCGATGCCTTGTCTGAAACTTACTATTCAATTGGCGGTGGCTTTGTTGTAAAAGAAGGAGAGACGCAGAGTGCCGGCAGCGCTGTCATTCTTCCTTTCCCAATTAACTCTTCAGCAGATTTGCTGCACTGGTGTTTGAAAACCGGACTCGCCATTCATGAAGTGGTGTCAGAGAATGAAGGTGCCTGGCGATCTGAAAAAGAAACAAAAGAAGGCATCCTCCGCATTTGGCAAGTAATGAAAGAGTGCACTTATCGTGGATGTCATACCACTGGCACCTTGCCGGGTGGATTGTTTGTAAAACGCCGGGCTGCTGATCTGGCCAAACGCCTTTTGAAAGGACAAACCTATAGCAACCATGATGAATGGATTGAAGCCATAAAAAAAGGCGGTAATTCTTTCCAATACATTCTCGATTGGGTGAGCTGTTTTGCCCTGGCTGTAAACGAAGAAAACGCGGCATTCGGAAGGGTAGTAACTGCACCGACAAACGGCGCCGCGGGTGTTATTCCCGCTGTACTTCATTATTACCTGGTGTTTGGGGAAAATGCGACCGACGATAAAATTGTTCAGTTTCTTCTGACCGCATCTGAAGTAGGAAGCATCTTTAAGAAAGGCGCAACCATTTCGGCCGCAATGGGAGGGTGCCAGGCTGAAATTGGCGTGTCATCTTCAATGGCTGCGGCAGCATTGACTGAAGTAATGGGAGGTACACAACGCCAGGCTTTGATGGCGGCAGAAATTGCCATGGAACATCATTTAGGTATGACTTGTGACCCGATTGCCGGTCTTGTACAGGTGCCCTGCATTGAGAGAAATACAATGGGAGCAATTAAGGCAATTACAGCCTCACAGTTAGCACTTCAAAGTTCTCCTGACTATGCCAAGGTCTCCTTAGATGTGGTAGTTGAAACAATGTGGGAGACTGCGCAGGATATGAACGCTAAGTACAAGGAGACGGCGGAAGGTGGCTTGGCTGTCAATATTCCACTTAGCTTGAGTGAGTGCTGATAAAAGTGCTTCAAACGCTGTTTTGTCTTAAACGTGCATCATCACCGCTAGGCGAAATACTTTGAGGAACATTGCAGCCACTTAAGATCATAGTCATATTCTCCTCAATTGGCGATAAAAAATGAAACTGCTTTTAATATACTTCCAAATTATCCTCCTTGTTGGTTTAACATCATGCCGGCAGTACCGGTATGTTTATGCTGGCTCAAAAATCAACACGCCAATGTTGAAGGAAAAAAATGAGAGCAGAATCAATGGATCCTATTCATCCGGCGAGTCAAAAGGCGTAGCGGACAGCAGTCATAACCGGGCGATTGATTTCCAGGCTGCGTATGCTTTAAGTAATCACTTTGCACTAACGGCGGCTTACGTTTCCCGGAATGAAAGCGACCAGTTTTCTGAAGACTTCAACACCAACTCCCGTTCTTTGTTTAGCAGTTCGTTTATACGCTACCGAAGGCAGTTTACGGAAATTGGCGCTGGTTACTTTTTTCAGCATAGGCGGAACACCGTTCTTAGTTTATACGGCGGTGCCGGATTTGGCCGGTTACGGTTTGATGATAGTGGGTTAAGGGATTCGTTGCTGTATAGCCGTCAATTTTCTGCTCAAATGATGAAGGTTTTTATCCAGCCGGGTGTAAGTTTTCTTAAAGAGAAAGGAATCAGTATTGATCTCAGTATGCGGTTTAGCTGGGTCGATTATTCAAACATACAAAGCAGTTACACTGCAACTGAAGAAGAACTGCTGCACCTAAACGGACTTGGGTCAGCTAACCCCATCCTTTTTGTTGAACCCGCGTTTACCTTTTCGATTCCGGCGCCAAAACTTAACTGGTTACGCATTGAAGCAGGGTATAACACCGTTCTCAATTATACTTATTGGAATGTTCGAAATGCTAATTTCTTTATAGGGTTAACGACCGACCCTTTTAAATTAATCGGCAAGAAGAAAGATTGATGGTGGTATCGTCCCAACTAAATTGTTGGCTAATATTCTTTAACGACGTTATATAACGTATCTCGCTCCACGGGCTTGCGTCCTACCTGTTTAATCAGCGCCACGATGTCCTCTGTACTCATGGCAGGATTCTGCTCTTCCGCGCCGGCCATTGAATAGATCTTCGTGGTGTCATCAATGGTGCCGTCAATATCATCGACACCAAAAGCTAGAGACAACTGAGCGTTTTTACGGCCTAACATTGGCCAGTATGCTTTTAAGTGGGGGAAGTTATCCATAAAGATGCGTGCCACGGCATACATCTTCAAATCTTCTACAATGCTCACCTCCGGTACATGGCTCATGTCATTATCGCCGTTGCGGAACTTCAAAGGAATAAACGTGTTGAAACCACCAGTTTTGTCCTGCATCTGCCGTAAACGGCTCATGTGATCAATACGGTGTTTGTACGATTCAATGTGACCGTAAAGCATTGTCGCATTGCTGTGCATACCTGCATTGTGAACAGCTTCATGAATCGCCAACCAGCCATTTCCATCCACTTTATCAGCGCAGATCTGGCTGCGGATTTCTTCATCAAAAATTTCAGCACCACCGCCGGGAATTGAGTTTAAGCCTGCTTCTTTTAAAATTTTTACACCTTCTTCAACTGACACTTTTGCCTTACGGAACATATAATCTAACTCCACTGCCGTGAAGCCTTTGATATGCAGGTCGGGGCGATGAGCTTTAATTGCTTTTAGCAGATCAACAAAAAAATACAGGTTCATTTTTGGGTGAACCCCCCCAACTATGTGAACCTCTGTTACAGGTTGCCCATCATACTTTTTTACGATGTTGAGCATATCGTCGAGGCTTAATTCCCAGCCTTCTTCCCGGTGGGCATAAAGCTTTGAGTACGCACAGAAATGACACGAAAACACACAAACATTCGTTGGCTCAATATGGAAATTGCGGTTAAAGTAAACATTGTTGCCATGCAATCTTTCTCGAACCATGTTGGCTAATGATCCGACAAAACCCAGGTTGCCCTTTTCAAAAAGCGACAGAGCGTCTTCTACTGAAATGCGTTCGCCGTTCTGCACTTTAGCTGCAATGTTTTGAAGGGTAGAAGATTGATGAACGTAGTGTTCCGTTTCCGTAGCTATTAACATGGTGCAAAGGTAGCGCCGGAATAAAAAAAGTCCTGCATTAAGCAGGACTTTGGGAAAACCTTTACCAGGTAAACTTATTGCTTGAAGATCTTTTGCTGAACGTTTCTGTAACCATCGGTGTATCCTACTTCTACGATATACAAACCGCTGGCTTTACCGGCTAAGTCAACCGGAATTTGCCTGTCTGCATTACCACTGAATTGCTTCATCCAAACAATCTGGCCTGCAGAGTTCATTACGTTAATGTACTTCAGGTTAGAAGGAGTCTGGAAGTGCCAAACAGTGAAGCTGTTACGGAATGAAGTTGGATAGATCACATAACCCTGCTGCTTCAATTGTAAAGGCAGTGTTTGTGTTCTCAAGTTAACATTGTCGATGTAGATATTGTTTTCTGAATTAGTAGTTACACGGAACAATACCTGGATCGGGCTGCGTGAAGCAAAGCTGGAAAGATCAACTGTTTCTCTTCTCCACTGTCTGCTGTTGTTCGGTAAGAATTCATCTGTCTGCGGAGAGTTTGGATCACCAATAGTCTGCAGCTCATTACCCCACTTCTTATAAACCGAAGTAACCGTATTACCGCAATCTTTCGTTACAAAGATTTCAAGTGTATCCAAAGGCACAGCAGTGCTTCCTGGGTAACGGAAAGTTGACGCAGAAAGGTCAAAGCTCAGTTTCACTGAATCTGTTGCCGCATCAAAACCAACAACAGGAGTTGAAAGGTCATCTCTTTGACCGTTAACACGGTAATTGAAACCATTCAGGAAAGCAGAACCTGGATTGGCGTTGCCTAAGTTGCTACGTGTCCATGTAGTGCTGTTGTCAGGGTTACCAACGCCCCAGTTTGCAGGCGGGAAGGTGTTGCCGGTAAAGCTCTCTACCACTGGAGCTGTTACCACACCCGGTACTGAGAACGAACGTGACAATGTATCGTTGCTTGTGTTCTGATCGCCGGTGCCACTAGCAGTGACCGGGTCAACTGTGAAAATGCGGATACTGTAGCTTCCAGCCGGGGTACTGATAAATGGCAGCGTTACGTTCATTTGTGCATCACGGGCCAATGAAATACCGGTGACATTTTGTGTTTGAGCGTTACCACCATTTACGCTGTAAGAAACTCTGAAACCAATGACTGTTTCAGATCCTACGTTACGAACTGTTACGGCAGGAGCCACGGTGTTCTCACAGATAATCGACGCAGGAGAGTTTATTGAAACAAGGCGCAAGTCGCGTTTGAACAGTGCTGTAACATTAATGTTGTCAATGAAAATATTATTTCCATAAGCATTTCTGTTACGGAAGTTAATGCCCATGCTTCCGGTGCTTAGGATGGAGCCACCTAAAGCGATTCTTTCATTCCTCCATTGTGCAGCTGTTGGCGCAACAAAGTTACCGGTCATTGAAGTACCTGTCGCTAGTGTTGCACCTGCCTTTCCGTAAACAGATGTAAAGGTGTTGCCGCAGTCTGTTGTCGCAAGCACTCGCAACGTATCGTTCGATCCTGGATAGTTACGGTGAGCAACATCGAAAGTTACAATGAGAGAATCAGCACCTGCGATATTCATAAACGGTGAACGGATTTCATCGATCTGGCCAATCAAACCAGCAGTTGTCCAGTTGTCGATAAATGCAGCATTTGCACTGTTTCTACCCGGAGCTCTTTGAATCCAGGTTCCGTTGTTGTTCGGATTGAAAATAGACCATCCGGCAGGTGGGAAGCTACCTTCGAAACCTTCAATAATTGGTAACGAAGCAAGATTGACAACTGAAAACGCCTTATTTAGTGTGTCATTGCTTGTTTTCACATCGCCAGTTCCAGATGCTGTTACAGGATCGGCAGTAAATGCCCAAATCACATGTGCACCGGAAGTGGTTGAAGATGCTGGCAAGGTTACCGTTGCAGAGGCGCCGGCAGCGATCGTTTGGTTGAATGTTGTAATCGTATTTGTTCCGTTATCGATGCGATATCCAACTTTAAACGAAGTTACAGGCTCGGTACCCTCGTTTGCAATGGTAACTGAAGGTGTAACGTTTGGTGAACATTGCGTAGCGCCGGGTTGATTAATGCTTACAAGACGTAAATCGCGGCTGCCAAGGCTCGATAAATTGATATTGTCGATGTGCAGGCGGTTACCATATCTGCCGATATTACGGAAAACAATGATGATTTGTCCCGTGGAAATTGTAGTGCCTGAGAACTGAACAACCTCTGTTCTCCAGTCGGCAGCTGGTGGGTTTACATAGTCGCTTGTTGTAGCAGCACCAGTAGACAATCCAGGTCCACCTTTATAGTATACTCTTGTAAATGTTTGGCCGCAATCTTTTGAAATGAATACCGCCAAAGAATCGTAAGCTGTTGGATCAGGGTAGTTACGGTAAGCTACGTCAAAGCTTAAATTGTAGATTTCCGCAGGATTAACATTGATGGTAGTACTTCTGAAATCATCAAGACTGCCATTCGTTTGGTTATTGTAGTTATCGATCGAAAGCTTTCCTGCTGAAGTGCCACGTCCCGGAGTTGTTCTGGTCCACGTATGAGCACCGTCAAAATTATCAACAGTCCAGTTAGTTAGCGGCAGCGCAGTTTCAATACCTTCAGTTATAGGAGATGTAGCCGGAGCCATCACACGGAAGGATTGTGACAATGTATCATTGGCAGGAGTCTGGTCTGCATTACCGTTAGGCTGCGAGGTAAAGAACTTAAACGTGTGATTACCCACCGGAGCTGCTACTGGTGCAAAAGATGCAATGTAGAAACCACCTGTCGGGATGTTCACGTTTACAGTTTGGGTAACGGCTGTTCCGTTATTTAAACGATAGCCAACAACTAAGCTGGTAATTGTGCTGACACCATTATTGGTAACGCGGAATTTAGGTGTAATGTTGCCAGGGCAGCTTAAAGCATCAGTATAAGTAGTAATGCCACAATTAGCACCCAATTCAAATCCGCCCGGGCTTACCGATGTATGAGGCGCGGCATCCCATAAAATGGCACTTGCAGGTGGATTGCCGGCTTGAGAAGTCAAATAACCTGGACGACAATTGGCAATTACCCATTCCATTCTTGCTGCTTGCTTGGCTGTAAACATGGTCATACAAGCATCGTTTGTATAATCCATGTAGTTCTGGTACATATCACCAGCTGCATTGCCGCAACTGTTAGCTAAAGTGCCGGTTGGGCATCCGAAGTTCTGGTCGCCTTGGTTTGGAGTGTCACCAATTGTTTGGTCGGTTGTTCCACCAGCAAGCAATGGATCGGAGATGGTACAGCCAGGAAGGTTGCGGAAATCCGAGTTTGTACAAGCGTTTCCATCGTCGCCCCAGATATGGTATAAACCAAAGTAGTGACCTACTTCGTGCGTCATTGTTCTACCCATATTGTAGCTAGGGTCAATGTAGCAGGGATTATTTGATGTGCCAATCAGGTCAACTACAACACCTTGCTGGGATGCAGTACTTGTTCCAGGAAAAGTAGCGTAACCTAGAATGCCACCGCCAGTACCAATCCAGATGTTCAGGTATTGTGTAGCGTCCCAGGCATCCAAACCACCCTGCGCACTTACTTTAATTGGATCAGTGGTCAGTGTTTGGTTGTAAAGGGTAGAAGAAGATCTGCGCTCAATACCATTGGTAGGCAAGCCAGCAGGTGTTCTTTTAGCTAATACGAACCTGATTTGCGAGTGGCCGCGAACTGCCTGAAATGAAGCAGGAATATTTGTGCTGTCTGGATTTAAACCAGAAAAGTCAAGGTTCAAGCGGTCAACCTGTGCTTGAACATCTCCGTCAGTTACAATGAATGGGTTGGTAAGAACAATGTGAAACACTACTGGTATGTTCACAATTGCCTGTAATCTGTTTCCCTGGCCAGCCGCACCTGGATTGCGCAACAATCTCTCGATCTCCTGTTGGTTTTGTCTTGTCAATTCCGGGTTTGCAGCCTGCCACTTTTCCAAATGCTGCATGGTACCGCATCGTTCAGCAGCGGTTGGCGCATGGTTTTTCTGCGCCTCTGCAGTGGAAATGAAGAAAAGAGCAAGGATTGCCAGAAAAGTAAAATTTTTCAAAGCAGTTAAATTTTAGATGATAAATAAAGATTTCCAGTCAATTTAGAGAGTACAATAATAATTAATTCCCCTTTACACGAAAAAATTAATTCGTCGAAACTGGCCTATGTGCCTGATGTTCAGTTAATGATGGAATCAGCACAATTGATTCATACAAAAGCTTTATTGAATGTTGGTGATAAACGCAGCTTCTATTACGGAAACAGTATTTCAGCTATCTTTCGCCATCGATTAAACAGACAATTGAATGAATATTAAGTTCCGCCTAACGCTGATGAGTTTTTTCCAGTTCTTTGTTTGGGGTGCATGGTTGATAACGATTGCTACTTACTTCTTTTCGAGCGACTTGGCCAAGGTTGAAAATCCCGGGGCTAAATTCGGGGCGATCTTTTCGACACTCGCTCTTGCCTCGCTCTTCATGCCCGCTTTAACCGGGATTATTGCTGATAAGTGGATGAATGCTGAGAAACTCTATGGTATTCTGCATATCTTTTACGGAGCTGTGCTTTTTTATGTTCCGCAAGTTACCGATGCCGATACGCTTTACTATGTCATTTTCGCAGCGATGATCTGCTATATGCCGACAATTTCTCTATCTAACTCCATTGCCTACACAATTTTAAAAAGAGATGGATATGATGTGGTAAAAGTATTTCCGCCCATCCGGGTTTGGGGAACCATTGGTTTTATTGCCGCCATGTGGACAACCAACCTGACAGGCAGCAAAGCAAACACAAACCAGTTTATTATTGCCGGAGTAGCCGCCATTGCCCTTGGAATTTATTCTTTCACGCTCCCAAAGTGCCCGCCGCCAAAACAAATTTCAAAGAATGCAACGCTAACGGAACAACTGGGTCTTCAGGCATTTACCTTGTTTGGCAACTACCGCATGGCACTCTTCTTCATCTTTTCGATGCTTCTTGGTGGCGCCTTGCAATTAACCAACATGTATGGAGATACGTTTTTGGATGATTTTAAAAATGTGCCCCAGTATGGACCGGAGTCGTTCGTAGTTAAATATTCTACCATCATTATGTCGATCTCGCAGATGTCGGAAACGCTGTTCATTTTGACAATTCCTTTCTTCTTAAAGCGTTTTGGTATTAAACAGGTTATGTTGTTTTCGATGATTGCCTGGGTCTTACGTTTCGGACTTTTTGCGTACGGAAACCCGGCCGAAGGATTATGGATGATCATTGTGTCCTGTATCGTATATGGGATGGCTTTCGACTTCTTCAATATTTCCGGCTCCCTGTTCGTGGAAACAGAAACTGATCCAACCATACGCTCCAGCGCACAGGGGCTATTTATGATGATGACAAATGGAGTGGGAGCTTTCCTGGGAAGTAAGATTAGTGGCTATGTGATTGATACTTATTACACCGGACCAGGTGGTGAAAAAGAATGGCATGACATCTGGCTGTCGTTTGCCGGGTATGCGTTAGTAGTTGCTGTTCTATTCCTGCTTTTATTTAAATACAAACACAAACCGGACAAGTTGGAAGTCAAACCGCATTAACAAAAAAGCTCCGAACATTTCGGAGCTTTTTTGTTTTGAACAACCAATGTATTAGTTCATGTGTGCTTCAATCTTTTTCACAAAGTTGCCTTTTGGTTGTGCACCAACCAGTTTGTCAACTACCTGACCATTTTTAATAAACAGAATTGCCGGGATAGATGTAATGCCGTAGTTCATGCTCACCTGCGGGTTTTCGTCAACGTTCACTTTCCCGATATTTACCTTGCCATCGTATTCTTTTGATAGTTCATCGATTACTGGTCCAATTGCACGGCAAGGACCACACCACTCAGCCCAGAAGTCTACAATCGTCAATTTATCTGCATTTAAAACTTCGGTTTCAAAATTTGAATCTGTGAATGCTTTTGCCATAGTTTTTATGATTTAATATTTATCGACAGTTTTACTATTCCTGCACAAATTTAGGCCCAAACCGATTCGCCTGTCTTCGCGACAGTTTGTGGTTTGTTAACATCTAGGTGGTAACTACTTTAACCTCAATCTCCGGCCGCTTTTCCAGAAAATTTGCCATAGCAGAGTTCATTTCAAAGCCCTGTCCGTTTGTCTGTAACGCTGCCTTTAAATCTGTTTTCGGTTCAACGATAGAAATGCGGACTGAACTAGGTCCTGGGAAGGCTGCCATATTTTTCTCCAGGAAATCAACCCATTCCGGTTGAATGTTCCGCACATCCATTTCAAGGCAAAGCTGCTTAGTAAGTGTTCGCTTTACGTTTTCGGCTAATGTGATGCCAGCAATTTTAAATTCGTAGTCGGCACCGTTCCATCGCTGCTTGAAAGAACCTGTGAGGAAGATGGCTTGTCCCTGCATAAAAAAATGCTGAAACTTTGCGTAGTCATCACCAAAAATCGCCAGTTCTGTTTTGCCAGAATAGTCTTCAATTGTGAATGCCCCGAACTTAGTGCCCTTCCGCGAGATGCGATGGTTCACACCCGTTACGAGAGCCAGTATACGATAGGTCTTTCCTTGTCCGGCAAGAATCGCTGAATCCTTTATTTCATTAAAATCAACAACCGATGTGATGCCATAATATTTGAGCTCAAACCGGTAGTGATCGAGTGGATGGCCACTTAAATAGATACCCGTTACTTCTTTTTCCTTTTCCAGTTTTTCGGTCAAAGAAAAAGGTGGGCATGGCGAAATGGTTGGAGGCTTTATATCAAGAACGGCAGGCAAATCACCGAACAAAGTATTCGATGTATTCATGGATTCTGCCTGCACGATGTTCCCGTAACGAATCATTTTTTCTAACCCATTTTGCGACTCTCCTTCCGGCACACACAGGTATTGTGCACGGTGCAGTTGGGGGAAGGTATCAAAGGCGCCTGCATACACCAGGCTTTCCAATGTTTTTTTGTTTACGGTGCGCTGGTTGATGCGTTTCATAAACTGGAAGGGATCTTCAAAAGCCCCACCTTTGTTTCTTTCTTCAATCAGGCTTTCCACGGCTGCTTCGCCAACACCTTTTAACCCGCCTAAACCAAAGCGGATTTCTCCCACAGGATTCACCGCAAAACCTTTCTGCGATTCATTAATATCCGGACCGAGTACCGTTAATCCCATACGCTTACATTCTTCCATGAAAAACGTGAGCTTTTCGATCGCATTTGCATGGTTCAGCACCGCTGCCATGTATTCGGCCGGGTAGTGAGCTTTTAAGTAAGCTGTTTGATAGGCCACATACGCGTAGCAAGTAGAATGCGATTTGTTGAAAGCGTATTGGGCAAAGGCCTCCCAGTCTGTCCAGATTTTTTCAAGCGACTTGGAAGGGTGACCTTTCGCTACGGCACCGTCGATGAATTTGCTTTTCATCTTGTCCAAGGTCTTCCGGTCTTTTTTACCCATGGCTTTACGGAGAACGTCCGCATCGCCTTTAGAAAAACCAGCCAGCTTCTGCGCCAGCAACATCACTTGCTCCTGGTATACCGTAATACCGTAAGTTTCCTCCAGGTACTCGGCCATTTCAGGGAGATCATATTCAACAGCTTCGCGGCCATGTTTACGATCTACGTATTGAGGAATGTAAGCCATTGGACCTGGGCGGTACAAGGCGTTCATCGCGATCAGATCGGCAAATTGGTCAGGCTTCAGTTCCTTCAGGTATTTCTGCATGCCCGGACTTTCAAACTGAAACGTGGCGATGGTATCTCCACGTTGGTAGAGTTCGTAAGTCTTTACATCGTCAAGTGGAATTGTATCGATATCAATATCAACACCATGACGTTGTTTAATATTAATAAGTGCATCACGAATAATGGAAAGGGTTTTCAAACCCAGGAAGTCCATCTTGATAACCCCTGAATCTTCAATGATGCTTCCTTCAATCTGTGTGATACAGAGGTCTGTTTCTTTTGAAGCAAAAACAGGAATCAGCTCAGTCAGATCCTTCGGAGCAATGATAATACCTGCGGCGTGGATACCTGTGTTTCTAACCGAGCCTTCCAGCTTCTCGGCAATATGTAAAACATCAGCTTGCAGTCCCTTGCTGTTGTAAACTTCACGGAGGCGTTTGATGTTTTCAATATCGTCACTGCCGTAATCATCTTCAAGGGGTTTTTCGCCTTCTTTTGACGTGATAGGAGCATGCAGGCAACGATAGAGTTTTGTTCCCGGTTTTTCTGGAACAAGCTTCGCCAATGCATTTGATTCGGGCAGCGGCAAATCCATCACACGAGCCACGTCCTTAATACTCGACTTAGCTGCCATCGTACCGTAGGTAACGATCTGCGCCACCTGGTTTTTTCCATATTTCTGCACCACGTAGTCAATCACCTTCTGGCGGCCTTCGTCATCAAAGTCCGTATCGATATCGGGCATTGACTTACGATCTGGGTTCAGGAAACGCTCAAATAGGAGCTTATACTTAATGGGATCGATGTTCGTGATGCCAATGCAATAGGCCACTGCGGAACCAGCAGCAGAACCACGCCCTGGCCCGACGAAGACACCCAAATCACGGCCCGCCTTAATAAAGTCAGATACGATGAGGAAGTAACCCGCAAAACCCATGGTTTTGATGGTGAAGAGCTCGAAGTCCAGTCGTTCCCTTATTTCTTCTGTGATCTCGTGGTACCGTTCTTTTGCTCCCTCGTACGTGATGTGCTTAAGATATTCCCATTGATTGAGGTTGCTGTCTTCATGCAATTGGAATTCCTTCGGAAGCGGGAAGGCAGGTAAAAGAATGTCCCGCTTGAGGTTCAGCAGTTCAACCTTATCAACAATTTCGTTGGTATTATCGATGGCTTGCGGCAGGTCTTTGAAGGTGGCCTGCATTTCAGCCGTCTTCTTAAAATAAAACTGATCGTTCGGAAAAGCAAAGCGCTTATCCTTCATACTAACATCGTCATCTGCAAACTCCCGAAGGGCAGGCGTGGCCTGCTTTTCACCGGTGTTGATGCATAGAAGAATGTCATGAGCATTGAAGTCTTCCACATCGGTGTAATGCGAATCGTTTGAAGCGATCATCTTTACGTTGTGCTTCGTGGCAAAGCGTACTAGCACATTGTTGACTTTGTCCTGTTCGGCCATACCATGGCGCTGGAACTCTACGTAGTAATCTTCGCCGAACAAATCAAGCCACCATTTAAATTCTTTCTCCGCTTCCTCTTCCTTTCCTTGTAAGATCAACTGCGGCACCATGGCACCAAGGCAGCAGGTGGTTGCAATTAATCCTTCGTGGTATTTGATGATGGACTCTTTATCAATACGCGGATATTTACCATAGAGGCCTTCCATGTACCCTAGAGAGCTAAGCTTTACAAGGTTTTTGTAGCCTTGCTCATTCTTCGCCAAGAGAATTTGGTGATAGCGGCGGTCTTTTTCTTCTTTGGTAAATGTTCTGCGATGTCGGTCTGCTACGACATAAAACTCGCATCCGACAATTGGTTTCACCTTTGGCTTTCCGTCTGCATCCACATTTTTATAAGCCTGGGAAACGAACTCAAAGGCCCCAAACATATTTCCATGGTCGGAGATTGCCAAAGCCGGCATTCCATCGTCAATAGCTTTTTTATAAAGGGACTGAATGGAAGCGGCCCCATCCAGAAGTGAATACTGCGTGTGAACGTGTAAATGTGAAAATTTCATCTGACTCCTCTTGATCTTTATCAAAAATTTTTCGGGCGGAAACGCTGAACAGGTGCAAGTTACAGCCGCTTCAGGCAATAAAGCCTGTTAAGGTCCGTTGAAAGAAATCCACATACTGTGGGAAAAAGTCCATAAAACCTTTACTTTCGTTTTCCACGAGAACTCAAAACAAGCACCATGCTAAAAAACATTATCCTATTAGCGACCATCTTGTTCTTCGGAGCAAACTCGACCGTATCCGCCCAAGGGTCACAAGTTAAATCAGAGCCTGCCAAAACAAACCTTAAATTCCTCGAAGACATCAGCCTTGAACCAGAAGCTTCTCAACCAGCAGGCGCCGTGTCAAAACCTGTGGCAACTCCGTCCGTCAAAAAGGATCTTTTGGCGGTTGCTTCGAAGTCCAATGGAAGCATTGAAGGTGCTGAAGGACTACAATTTAAATATTCTCTTCTCCTTGATATTGAAGTAGAGCTTATCAAAAATATCAACCTGTTCCGAATAATCGATGAATGGTACGGTACAAGGTACCTATTTGGTGGTACGTCGAAAAGCGGCATCGACTGTTCAGCTTTTATGCAGGTATTGTTTGCTTCCCTTTATGGAATTACGTTGCCGAGAACAGCAAAGATGCAATACGATTTTAGCCGTCGCATTTCCCGCACAGAGCTGAAAGAAGGCGATCTCCTTTTCTTTAATACACGTGGCGGCGTATCGCATGTCGGTATGTACCTAACAAACAACAAGTTTGTACATGCTTCTACGAAAGGCGTTACGATTTCGGATATGTTTGAATCTTATTACTCCTCTCGTTTAATTGGCGTGGGACGCATTTTAGAAGATAGCAGTCAGGAAACAACAACCGTTGCTTTAAAACCTTAGTCTTTTTCGCACCGTTTGCCAGACCGGTAAAAGATCCGGGGAAAGTTGCAAGTAAATTGTTCCCACCGCAAATGCCAGACAGAAAACTGTGCTGCGCAGAACCATCCAATGCAAGCCCGTCACATCCTTAAACGGCAGGTAGGATAGAAGAAAGGCTACACCAGCCACTACTATTGCAAGGCCTGTTTTCGCATTAAACGGTTGCATGCTGAACTTTCGTAATAGAAACAAATACCGGATGGCATTGTAAATAGTGAAGGAGATCAAGTTTGCAATGGCTGGCCCCATTAGCCCGAACCTTATTGTAAAAAAATAATTCAGTGGCAGCATAAGGGCTAACAAAACAATCCCGGTATTGAATTCGTATTTCCAGAAGCTCGATGTGCTGATAATCTGTGCGTTCAAACCTGTGCCCATATCCAGAATGCGAGTCATTCCCAAGAAGAAAAAAGTCCATTTGGCAGCGAGGTATTCTGGCTGCAACTGAAAAGTGTAAATGCCGTCTTCAAAATTGATCCAGATAAGCGAGAACATGGCACAGGAAAATAGCAATTGATTGATAGAGGACCGGTGGTAGATACGATTGATTTTTGGAAAGTCCTTGTCTTTCCAAGCTTGGGAAAGGTGCCCGACAGAGGCCGAAATAACGGCTCGCTGTGGAGCCTGGATAAGGCTGGCCATATATTGGGCCACTGTGAAGAAAGCTGCCATTGCTACACCTTCAGGTAATACAGCGGCAATGATAATGGTGTCAATTACCGACGCAAGGTTAAAGATGATGCCTGCACTCCAGACATAACCAACTAACGCTTTTATTTTCAGCCTGAAACGCCTTGTAACTTTGCTTAGCTTAAAAGTGAAATAGAGCTGGTTACGTTTTCGGAAGTAATAAAAAAGATACAAAGCCAATACAACGTAGACAAAGGAGTATAAACCGATAAAGGCTTCAAAATTCCTGATTAAGCCAAAAGAAAACAGGATAATTAATACTGTAATAAATCCTCGGAAGACTACCTCTTTTAAAAAATTACTGACAACCGCTTTGTGTTGCTGCCAGGCGTAGGCTTCCAAAATCATAAAAATCGTGAAGCCAAAACCAAACGGGAATAACCAGTAATAATAGTCGAGGAGCTGCGGTGAATTACTGAATATTTTATTGACGACAACATCTTTGAATACAAATCCCAAAAGCATAACAAGAACAAAACCGACCGTTGGGACAATCAACGCAATGGTTAACTGATCATTCTTTTCATCTGGTAAATGTGCTTTGTAGTAAGGAAAGAACTTTGTAAGATAAGCAGACATCCCTGTGCTGGCGATTGCATACATCAGTTGGGCTATGGCAACAAAAAGACCAACCAATCCATACTCTTCCCTGGAAAACCCGCCCTGACGGATGTATAAAAATGTGTTTAGCAACCCGAGGGCAAAGCCGAAATAAACCACAAAAGAAGAAATGATGCTTTGCCGCCGGATGGTACTCATGAATGATTGTGATGTGCAAATATGCGAAGGTGGTGATGAAATCAAAAGTTTCTCCCCACCATTCGCTTTACTTTAAGCTTTCTTGAGGTTAATGTAAAAGTTTTTGTTGACGTCAAACGTTTGCCCTGAGGAAAGCTTCAATGTTTTCCAGGCTGCCGTTGGCGAGATCCAAGTTCCGTCCGCCAACTGCAACGGCATTAAAAAACTAGAGATCGTATTTATCCATCGGTATTGGACGCTGTTTCCAGTTTGCTTGTATTCCAGTGTAGGAATTTTAGTATTTCGCAAATATTGATCAAACACCTTGCTTAGGTCTTTACCACTCTTGATGGCGATATAGTTTTCAAGTTGTTTTGAAGTGATGGTTTGGTGGTAAAAATCTTTGCTCAACCCTCGAAGTATGTCGCGGAACTTTTCATCGTCGTAGATGATTTGCCGAATGGTATGAATCAGGTTAGAACCCTTGAAATACATATCGCCACTGCCTTCTTTATTTACACCATAATCGGCAATGATCGGCTGGTCGTTTGAAATGTTTGCACGAAGTCCCTGCGTGTATTCATTGCCCGCTTGTTTGCCATAATAGTATTCAGTAAAAAGTGTTTCGGAGTAATCGGTAAAGCCTTCCTGGATCCACATATCGGCTCGGTCTTTTGCCGTTATGTTATTGCCAAACCATTCGTGTCCCGTTTCGTGAACAATGATATAATCCCATTTTAAACCCCAGCCAGTGCGTGACAGATCATTGCCCAGGTAGCCGTTCATAAATTCATTTCCATAGGCTACGGCGCTTTGGTGTTCCATCCCAAGGTAAGGCGATTGCACCAACTGGTAGCCATCTTCGTAAAAAGGATAGGGGCCGAACCAATGCTCAAAAGCCCGCAAGGTTTGTTTCACTTGTTCGAACTGCTTTTTTGCTTTGGTAAGCTCATAATCCAAAACCCAGTGCGTTAAATCTAGTTTGCCTTTTTCCCCAGCTAATGTATCGGCCCATGAAACATAATGCCCGATGTAGGGAATGATGTTATAAGTATTGATAGGGTTTGTCACTTCCCAGGTAAATGCTTTTTTGCCATTCGCAGATACTTGATTTTTCAAACGGCCATTTCCAACTGCAACCAAGCTTTCCGGAACAACCACCGTCAGCGTAGCGCCTTTGTCTGGTTCATCCGACCACAGGTCCTTACAAGGATACCATAGAGATGCGCCATCGCCTTGGCAGGCAACGCTCATCCAGGGGCGACCTTGTTTATCTTTCGTCCAAACCCAACCTCCGTCCCAAGGAGCATTGGTTGCTTCCCGCGGTTTCCCCTTGTAAACAACAGTCAAGGAATGTGTTGAGCCTTTCGACAGTTTTGGAAGGGGAATGAACCAATGGGCTCCTTCATTGTAGTACGGCTTCGCCGGATAATTTATGTACGGTTTACCATTGAAGTATAAGCTATCAATGGTCAAGGGGGTTTGCAGATCAAGTTGCAGGTACTCGGAACGCTGGTCGTTCAAAACGGTAAAGCTCATTGTGACACGGCCTTGAATTGTTTTTGTGTCATAGTCAGGCGTAACGCTTAAATCGTAGTGCTGAACATCCCACCACGAACGATGCGGCGTATTGCTACCCATCAACGTATCCTGCCGCGTGTATTTTTGTTTACCCGATTGGGCAAATGTGGTAGTTAGGAAAAGACTGCTGGTTAACAAAAACAGAACTGCTTTCATAATTAGGTTTTCACGTTTCTAAACGCAATACTTCGCTAATTTAGACGGTTACATTGAATGATATGTTAGGCGCTGCTAAATATTTAACCTTTCTGTCCGTACTCGGTTCCCTTTTGCTTTCGTGCTACAGCGGCGAAAAAGAAGAGAAAGCGATCTTTCACTACAACGAAACAACAGGCATTGCTTCCATTGATCCGGCGTTTGCGAAGAATCAATCAATTATGTGGGCTATCCACCAGATGTATAATACGCTTGTTGAAGTGGACAGTAATCTCAATATCGTTCCTTCGCTCGCCAAGCGCTGGGAAATATCAGAAGACAAAAAAACATACACCTTTTTCCTGCGTAACGATGTTGTTTTCCACGACGATCCATGTTTCCCCAACAGCAAGGGGAGAAGGATGACTGCGGCAGATGTGGAGTACAGTTTCAAACGGATTGTGGATCGATCCGTTGCCAGTCCGGGCTCGTGGATTTTCAATGGGAAGGTGGATAGTTTAGATGGTTTCAGAGCAATTGACGATACAACGTTCCAGTTAAAATTGATCCGCCCTTATAATCCCATCCTTGGCATTTTGTCAATGCAATACTGCTCCATCGTTCCTAAAGAAGCCGTAAAGAAATACGGTATTGATTTTAGGCGTCATGCTGTCGGAACAGGTCCTTTTCAATTCGTGGCCTGGGAAGAAGGCCAGGCAATGGTATTGAAAAAGAATCCTGCTTATTTTGAAGTGGATAGTGCAGGCAACCGGCTACCTTACCTGGATGGAATCAAAGTTGGGTTTGCGGACAGTAAGGCCACCGAGTTTCTTCTTTTCCGCCAGGGCAAACTTGATTTTATCAATGACATTGATGCTTCCTTTAAAGATGAAGTACTAACAAAAAAAGGAACACTCCGTAAAGACTGGGAAGGGAAAATTAAGCTTCACACCAATCCTTATCTCAACATTGAATACTTCGGAATTTTGGTTGACACCACAAATCCAGTTTTGCAAAGTTCGCCCATGCGATTGCAAAAAGTCCGTCAGGCCATCAACCATGGCTTTGATCGGCGTAAAATGGTTTTGTATTTACGGAATTCATTGGGCATTCCCGCAACTGCAGGATTTGTACCGGCAGGCCTACCTTCGTTTGATTCAGTAACAGTAAAGGGTTATGAGTATGACCCGCAATTAGCAAGGAAGCTGATTAGAGAAGCTGGCATAAGTGGCAATAAAAGTCCTTCGATCAAACTTCTGACCATACCCATTTATTCGGATATCGCCAGTTACATTGCCCGACAGTTGGAAGAAATCGGGTTAAACGTTCAGGTGGATGTTGTTCAGAAATCATTGCTATTAGAAATGACTTCAAGCTCACGAGCTTTGTTCTTCCGCGGTAGTTGGATTGCTGATTACCCGGACGCAGAAAACTATCTTTCTGTATTCTATTCAAAAAATCCTGCGCCGCCTAATTATACTCGTTATAAAAACCCAGAGTTTGATGCCTTGTTTGAAAAAGCAATTGCTGAAACAAATGATTCAGCCCGGTATGAATTATATAAGAAGGCTGACCAGGTGATGATAAAAGATGCACCAGTAGTACCACTTTGGTATGATGTAGTGGTACACCTGGTGCAGAATAATGTGAGCGGGTTTCGTCCGAACGCACTGAACATTTTAGAACTGCGCAGGACTAGAGTAAAACGAGGTTAGAAACCTACCTTTTTCTGCTGCGTTTTCAGTGCAGGTAATTTGTAGTTGTCCAGCACACTTTTTTCAGCCATCATTTTTTCGATGTCGTCAATGGAGCGGGGAGAAAACGCAGATAGTAATTCATAGCCATTTTCAGTGATCAGGGCATCGTCTTCAATCCGCACAGCTATGCCCCACCATTTTTTGTCACAGTTGCTGTTTGCCGGGATGTAAATACCAGGCTCGATGGTGATCACCATGTCTTTCTTCATTGGACCATAAAGGCTCTTGTCGTGCACATCCAGACCAATGTGGTGCCCTAATCCATGCGGGTAATATTTTGCTGCTTCTTCTTTCGTTTTTGCAACACCAAGTTTGACCAATCCCTCCGTAATGACATCATGAGCTGCTTTGCTGGCATCTGCCCACTTTGCACCGTCTTTCAATGTTTTAAACGCTGCCTCCTGCGCATCATACACCAACTGGTAAATTTGGCGTTCTTCGGGTGAAAATTTGCCTCTTGCCGGAATCGTTCTGGTTACATCTGCCGTATAGCCATGGTAAGAAGCTCCGACATCCATCAGCAAAAGGTTGTTGCCGATTTTGGTTTTGTTGTTCTCCATGTAATGAAGAATACAGCCATTTTCGCCAGCGCCGACGATGGATCCATAACCAACTTCTTCTGAACCATATTTTTTATGTACAAATTCCTGTAGGCCTTGGATCTCCAATTCCGACATATCCGGACGAAGTGTCTTCATTACTTCATTGTGCCCCATGCAGGAAATTTCAACGGCTTTACGAAGCAGGTACATTTCTTCAGGGGTTTTCACTTCTCTCAATTGGGCAGTGATTTGGCGAAAAGACCGAACATCGAGCTTTTCGTTTTTTTCTTCTTTTATGCCAGCCTTTGCTTTCACTTGTTGAATAAGATTGTACAAATCACCATCGGCCCTTCCTTTTTTTAGGTCTTCGGGGAAATTATCGGTGATGATTTTTGAGAAGCCGTTTAGATCAATTGGATAGTTTTTGAACTCATCGCCGGTAAATACAGTTTGTAAGCCAAGCTTTTCTTTCACTCCCTGTACACCTAACCTGCGACCGGTCCACTGCTCACTGCGGGCATCTTTTTTCTGTACGAAAAACAACTCATTATACGCAGAGCCATCCGATGCCTTTTGTGATTCTTTAAATAGAAAAAGAACAGCATGTGGCTCTTTATATCCGGTGAAGTAATACAGATCGGGGTTTTGGTGATAGAGGTATTCAACATCATTCGAGAAGGTTCGCAGGGGTGCAGCAAAAACCACCATCACGCTGTTCTCCGGCATAAGTGCACGTGCAGCCTCACGTCTGCCTTTGTGAAAGGAGGGTGGTAGGTAGTCTGTCGGCAAATCTTCTTGTGCAAATACAAAAAGGAATGCGGATGAGAAGATGAATAAAAAAAAGAAGCATCTAAAAAACATTCGCTGCATAAAAAGCAATTTGTCTTAAAAATAAGCACAAGCCTTTTATGCAGCGAATGTTTGTGACAAGTGGCTGATAAGTTAATAGGTTAAACCGTTGATACGTTAATTAGTAATCCTGTAAATGTTTAAAACTTCCAACCGTATTAACCAATTAACGTATCAACGGATCTACTTCCTCACTCCTCATCTTCCTCGTAATACGATTCCTCGTTATTACTGTTGTATTGTTTTTCCCATGCCTCCACCTTCTTGTCGTCGAGGCATTCAATGATATCATAAATAGGGTCGTTCTTCCGTCGCCATTCAGTAACCAGTTCATCCTGGTATTTGAACACGTACATACATTGATCGGTTTCTACCGTCACTTTTACTAACTCAATGATTGAGTCTACTTCTTCCTGCACCAGGTAATAACATCCAGGTTCCAGCAGTCCATACGAATACATAGTCATCCTCCGTTTTTGGTGGTTATTAACGTTACAAACAATCTAATGGGTAGTAAATGGGTCAGTGAAGTACAACCTCAGAATCCTCTAAATCATGCCCTCACAGGGGTCAAAATTAGGCCTTTTCAAATTGGAAAACTGTCACACCCGCTAAAAAAATGGTAAGGTTATAAGTTGTTGGAAATCAATTCAAATTGCTTTCTCATACGAAAAAATTTTCTTTCCAAAAACTAATTTATTTAGTAAAATTTTGGACGTCTTTTCTTATATTTGTTCACTTATCTACCATGCGATTTTAGCCATCTCTTTCTCCCCATTTTCCTGATTACCAAGTTGATCGAACGAAGCCGGCGTTTCGTCGGAAAGGGGTAGGAATGACTACAATCAATTGAAGTTAGATAACCTATTTTCGCAACCTGAGTAAAAAATCCTATGGCAGAAAACAAGAAAAATTTATTCGAGTACACCGAGGAAAGTATCAAAAGTCTGGACTGGAAGGAGCACATCCGTCTGCGTCCGGGTATGTACATCGGCAAGCTGGGCGATGGCTCCAGTCCTGACGATGGCATTTACGTGTTGGTGAAAGAGGTGATCGATAACTGTATTGATGAATACACGATGGGTTATGGAAAGACCATCGAGGTAACCATAAAAGATAAAACGGTAACCATCCGCGACTATGGCCGCGGTATTCCGCTAGGAAAAGTAGTGGATGTGGTGAGTAAGATCAACACTGGCGCGAAGTACGACAGCAAGGTTTTCCAGAAAAGCGTGGGGCTCAACGGGGTCGGTACTAAGGCTGTGAACGCTTTGAGTAGCTATTTCAAAGTTGTCTCTCACCGTGAGGGGAAGATGAAAGAAGCCGAATTCTCTAAAGGCGTTCTCGTAAAAGAGCAAAAGGAAGCAAAAACTGACCAGGAAAACGGGACGCTGGTAACCTTTATCCCGGATGATACTGTATTTAAAAACTTCCATTTTATTCCTGAGTACCTTGAAAAGCAGATCTGGAATTATTGCTTTTTGAATGCCGGAATGAAGATCGTCTTCAATGGAAAAAGCTACGTCAGCAAGAACGGTCTATTGGATTTGCTCACGCGAGAAACGAACGCGGACACAACCCCTGAAGGTATTCGGTACCCCATTATTCACTTAAAAGGTGAAGACATTGAGGTTGCTATCACCCACAATAATGATTACGGCGAGGATTATCACTCGTTTGTAAACGGTCAGCACACCACGCAGGGCGGTACGCACCAGGCTGCATTCCGCGAAGCCTATGTAAAGGTGATCCGTGACTTCTTCAAAAAAGACTACGAAGCGTCTGACATTCGCCAGAGCATTGCCGCTGCTGTTTCTGTACGTGTTGTGGAGCCGGTTTTTGAATCGCAAACGAAAACAAAACTTGGTTCATTGAACGTAGACGAAGGCGGTCCAAGCATGCGCCAGTTTGTTTACGAGTTTTTGGCAAAACAACTCGATAACTACCTCCACAAGAATCCCACTGCCGCCGATGCACTGAAGAGAAAGATTGAGCAAAGCGAAAGAGAGCGGAAGGACATGGCTGGTATTAAAAAACTGGCAAACGAAAGAGCGAAAAAGGCAAACCTGCATAACCGTAAACTTCGCGACTGCCGCATTCATTACAATGATGAGCCACCAGTAAAGGGCAAGCAGGAGTTTTTTGCACGGCAGAAGGAAACCACCATCTTCATCACCGAAGGTGATTCTGCCAGTGGTTCTATTACAAAAGCAAGAGATGTAGAAACCCAGGCCGTATTCAGCTTGCGTGGTAAGCCGCTGAACTGTTTCGGCATGAGCAAAAAAATTGTGTACGAAAACGAGGAACTAAACCTCCTTCAACATGCACTGAACATTGAAGAAGGAATGGATGGCCTGCGTTTTAATCGTATCGTGATTGCAACAGATGCGGATGTTGACGGAATGCACATTCGCCTACTGATCATGACGTTTTTCCTGCAATTTTTCCCCGACCTTGTAAAAGGCAACCACATCTACATTCTCGAAACACCGTTGTTCCGAGTAAGAAACAAGCAGGAAACTATTTACTGTTACTCCGAACAGGAAAAGCAAAAAGCAGTGAAGAAGCTTGGTAACAAGCCAGAGATCACTCGCTTTAAGGGTTTGGGTGAAATTTCACCAGATGAGTTTGGCCGCTTTATTGGCGAGGACATGCGCCTACAGCCGGTCATCCTTGAACACGGCGATCACCTGCAACATTTGCTGGAATACTACATGGGTAAGAATACCCAGGAGAGACAGGAGTTTATCATCAACAACCTGAAGATTGAATTAGATACGGTAGAAGAAGCTGTTGCTTAATTTATAAACTGCTAAGAGATTTATGATTCACATTGTTTTTCAGGAAGCTGATATTGAAGTGCTGAAAAAAGCACAGGAATTAGACGAAACATTGGCTGGCGATATCCAGATTATACGAGACGATTTTGCAGTGGGTCCCATCAAAGACATCTACGAAACCGAAGGCTACCAGGCCCGAAGGGATTATTGGAAGGAGCAGGTAGATTATTCGCCGTACAACACGGATGATTTAATGCACCTGGTAGATGATAAGATGACGGTGCACAACCTGAAAAAGACACTGGATGAAAACGAAGGGGAAGAAGTATGGGTTTGGATGGGACAGAATCAACACGATGTGTGCGGCTACTACTGGCTCATTTCGCAATTGAAAGACTACCAGGGCCGGATCTATGTGCTGTACCTAAACAATCTTCCCTTCATTAACGAGAAAGGGCAGATATTTTATCCAACCGCACTTCATCAAATTCAGCCGAAAGAATTCTTGAAAGCAAAAAAACTCAGCCGCAAAGTAACCTTAAGTGAGTTTGAAATTGACCCAGATGAATGGAAGCGTCTGATGGACGAAAACGGGGCCATTCGCATTTTGGAAGGAGGAAAGAAGATCGTTAGCAAAGACGCAGATTTCTACGATAAAGATATTTTAGCAGGCCTTACCAAGGACCCGCAGAAAGGAGCGAAGGCCATGCAAAACATTCTTGGCAAAATGAAAATCAAAACCGGCGATGTAACGCTTTTAAATCGCATGAAAGCTTTGGCTGAAGACGGCACAATCGAGCTGACTGGTGAGCCTTCAAAGGGCTGGAAGGAATTTGAAGTGAAATTGAAATCTGCCGCTCCCGCCGAGACAGAAACCGTAACCGAATTAAATATCCAATAAATCGAGCACTACGAATGAAAAACAAAAATTACGAACACGTACAGACCGACCACGGAATTAATGGTCAGTACAAAACTTGGTTCTTGGATTATGCATCTTATGTAATTCTTGAACGTGCCGTACCCGCTGTAGAAGATGGTTTAAAGCCAGTTCAGCGCCGTATTCTCCATGCCATGAAAGAAATGGATGATGGTCGCTTTAACAAGGTGGCTAACATCATTGGCCAGACCATGCAGTACCATCCGCACGGTGATGCTTCTATTGGCGATGCGTTGGTGAACATGGGGCAAAAAGACCTTCTCATCGACACCCAAGGTAACTGGGGTGATGTACGCACCGGTGACGATGCAGCAGCTGCCCGTTACATTGAGGGTCGCTTGAGCAAGTTTGCGTTGGAAGTTGTATTTAACCCGAAAACAACCACCTGGCAATTAAGCTACGATGGCCGGAAAAATGAACCAGTAACGCTGCCTGTTAAGTTCCCTTTAGTACTGGCTCAAGGTGCAGAAGGTATCGCAGTTGGTCTATCAACTAAAATTCTTCCCCACAACTTTATCGAGCTTTGCGAAGCTTCTATCAAATATTTAAAAGGCCGCAAGTTTGATCTTTACCCGGATTTTCTTACCGGTGCTATGATTGATGTGACCGACTACAATGGCGGAGTGCGTGGTGGTCGTGTAAAAGTAAGAGCACACATAGAGGAATTAGACAAGAAAACGCTTCTTATTAAAAGCGTTCCCTACGGCGTTACAACCACTGGCCTGATGGACAGTATCGTTAAGGCGAATGATGCGGGTAAGATCAAGATTAAAAAAGTTGTAGACAACACGGCTGCTGAAGTCGAAATTCAAGTGGATTTAGCGCCGGGTATCTCTCCGGATATTACCATCGATGCACTATACAAGTTCACCGACTGTGAGGTCTCTATTGCACCGAATACCTGTGTTATTATCGATCAGAAACCACACTTTGTTTCTGTACATGACCTGCTGAAGATTTCTGCAGACAACACAAGGAATCTCCTCCAAAAAGAGCTGGAGATAAAGCTCGGTGAACTGAATGAAAAGTGGCATTATACGTCGCTTGAAAAAATCTTTTTCGAAGAAAAGATTTATAAAGAGCTAGAGAAGAAACACGAAACCTGGGAAAAAGTAATTGTCGCTATTGATAAGGCGTTTGGTCCGTTCAAGCCAAGGTTGAAGCGGGACATCACTCGTGAAGACATTTTGAAATTGACGGAAAAGCCTGTTCGCCGTATCTACAAGCTGGATATCGATGAATTGAATGCGCAGATCAGAGACCTTGAAGCGCAGATCAAGCAGGTAAAGTACGACCTTGAGCACATCACTGAATATGCGATTGCTTACTTCGAAAACCTGCTGAAGAAATACGGTAAAGGCCGCGAAAGGAAATCTGAGATCAAAGTGTTTGAAGTGATCGAAGCAAAGCATGTGGCAATCGCTAATACCCGTATTTACATCAACCGTTCGGAAGGATTTATCGGTACATCGCTGAAAAAAGATGAATTTCTGGTAGAGTGCTCTGACTTGGATGATATCATCGCTATTAACAAGCGGGGTATCATGAAAGTGGTGAAGGTGCAGGACAAGGTATTCATCGGGAAAGATATTTTGTACGCAGCTGTTTTCCGCAAAGGCGATGAACGTACGACTTACAATTTAATTTACACCGACGGCGCAAGCGGAACTGCTTTCGCTAAACGTTTCAACGTGACAGGTGTAACCCGTGATAAAGAATATGACCTTACCAAAGGTTCTGACAAGAGCAAGGTGCACTACCTCACGGTCAACCCGAATGGTGAAGCCGAAGTAGTGCGGGTTATTCTCAGTCCAAACTGTACTGCCCGCAACAAGGAATTTGATTTTTACTTTGAAGAACTGGAAATCAAGAGCCGCGGTAGCATTGGAAACCAGGTAACCAAATACCCTGTTCGTGCTGTGAAGTTCAAAGAAGCTGGTGTTGCTACCTTAGGAAGTATTAAGCTTTGGTTTGATGACAAGTTCGGTCGCTTGAACCATGATGGAAAAGGCGTTGAATTGGGCGACTTTGATGCAGAAGACAGAATACTTGTTATCTATGCGAATGGCACTTACGAGCTCACCGACCAGGAATTGACGCAGCGTTTCAACCCCGAAGAAGTAATGCTGGTGGAGAAGTTTGATCCGGAACGTGTGATTACGGCTGTTTATCTTGACAACGATAAACTACAATACAACGTAAAACGTTTCCGCATCGAGACAACAACACTACGTACGCCGTTCATGTTTATCAAGGAAGGAAAAGGAAATCTTCTAGAAGCAGTGTCTACCGAAGATGAACCAATCCTGATTGTAAACTCTGGCAAGGGTTCGCAAGTAAGAAAGGCTAAATTTAAGATTGCCAAGATAGTAGAAGTAATGGGTTGGAAAGCAGTCGGCGCAAAGCTGGTTGATTACAACAAATCCGTAATGATGGAGTGGGAGGTAAAAGAGGAAGCAAAAACCCAAGCACAACTATTCTAGCAGAAATAAGATGAAACTAAAAGTCCGTAGCAAAAACTACGGACTTTTTTTATTTGACGTATCGCTTGATCTCTCGGTCGGTATCTCGTTGCTTGATGCTTTCCCGCTTATCATGCAGCTTTTTACCTTTTGCCAGTCCTATTTCTACTTTGGCAATATTCTTTTCATTAAAGAATAAGCGTAGTGGCACAATCGTGTATCCTTTTTCTTTCATTTTGGTTTCCCATTTCTTCAACTCACGTTTTGTCAGCAAGAGTTTGCGGTCCCGTACGGCATCGTGATTGTTCACTGTACCATGGCTGTATTCGGCAATGTTCATGGCCCGCAGCCACAATTCGCCTTGTTGGAAAAGGCAATAAGCATCCGCAAAGCTAGCTTTCCCGGCCCTGAGCGATTTTACTTCTGTTCCAAGCAAGGCAATGCCTGCCTGCAGTTTATCGTCGATGAAATATTCGTAGTATGCTTGCCGGTTTCTTATTTCCATCTCAATTCTTGAAAAGCGTCAATACTGACGTAAGCTTATTTTTCAGCTCAGGCCGTGGTACGATAAAGTCCAGGAAGCCATGTTCCAAAATAAACTCACTGCGCTGAAAACCGGGAGGAAGATCCTTTTTAATTGTTTCCTTGATCACCCTTGGCCCCGCAAAGCCAATCAGTGCACCCGGTTCCGCAATATTTAAATCCCCGAGCATACCAAAGGAAGCAGAGATGCCACCAAAAGTAGGATCGGTGAGGAGAGTGATATAGGGCAGTTTTGCGTCAGAAAGTTGGGAGAGCTTTCCGCTTGTTTTGGCAAGCTGCATCAGCGAGAAAGCACTCTCCATCATGCGGGCACCGCCACTCTTACAAATAATAAGGTAGGGGAGCTTGTGTTGGAGGCAATAATCAACGGCGCGGCTGAATTTTTCACCCATCACACTTCCCAGTGAACCTCCAATGAACTCGAAATCCATAGCGGCTACTACCAGTTCGTGGCCATTTATGCTTCCAACAGCCACTCGCATGCTGTCCTTCAGGTCCGATTTGGCCCAGGTTTCCTCCAGGCGCTTTTGATACGGTTTCAGGTCCGTAAAGCCAAGGAAGTCCTTTGAGCGGATATTGTCGAAAAGCTCTGTATACTCTTTGTTGTCGAAAATGATTTCGTAATACTCTTCGCTGCCAATGCGGTGGTGGTAGCTGCATTTAGGACAAACAAAGTAGGCCTCGCGGAGGTCATTTACGGTGGTGATATAGTTACACTCCGGGCACTTTGACCAAAGGCCTTCCGGAGTTTCTTTCTTTTCCGATGAAGGGGTTGTGATCCCTTTTTTTAAACGTTTGAACCAACTTGCCCTGGCTTCCGGTGTCTTTCCTTCTTCTCCTGCCAGGTTCGACTCGAAATCTTCAAACTGTGATACCATTCCAATTGTTTTGTGTGAGCACAAATATAGGAGTTTGCGCTTTCGGGTTTGGAGGTGTATATAAGTAATGGGTGCGAATGATGTTACAGGCAACAGTGCTACTATTGAACGCATGTTGCGTCGCACTCTTGTGCGGCCAGGGCAATACTGTGCAGTGTGCTGGCAACTTTCAGTTATCAACGGCCAGCTTTCAGCATTCTGCTTTCAACCGGTAGCTACCTGTCATGCCCCTTTCTTTTCACTCCAGCGACGGAGGAATCTATGGGTAGTGCCTTTAAGGTTTTGTGGCGAGTGCGATTACTAATAATCATTTCCTCTAATTCGGTTCTCCCATCCTTCGTTCCTCGGGGTGGCATGGCAAATGGATGAGCTGGTGCGGTTGGGCTGATCGCTAATAGCTGACGGCTGATAGCTGACAGTTCATCACTGTGCTGAACGATCAAGTGTGCGACGCAACGGACGTTTAATAATGGCACCTCTGCTAGGTTCAAAATCTTAACAACCCCTTAAAGCCGTGGGCTTTACTTGGGAGGAAAAGCATTTTCCCTTACCTTCGCCGCCAAAATAAGTAAAACAAAAACCGGCATTCATCCGGGATGCCAAGAAAAACGTCAACGATGTCATTAACCAAAGAAAAAAAAGCAGGCATTTTCACTCAGTTTGGTGGCTCTGCAACTAACACAGGTTCTATTGAAGGACAGATTGCTTTGATCACTGAACGCATGGCTCAGATCTCTGCCCATTTGCAGCAGAACAAAAAAGATTTCTCTACTCACCGTGGATTGATGCACTTGGTAGGCCGTCGCCGCCGTTTGCTCAACTACCTCCAGAAGCATAACCTGCAAGGTTATCGCGAACTGATCGAAAAATTAGGTATCAGAAAATAATTCAAATAAATAGCAGAAACCCTTCCGGCCTCCGGGAGGGCTTTTTGCTTTAATTATTTCTGCTTGCCATAATCAATTTGCTCCCGTGCATTGAAGCTCCCACTTCAGACCGTGAGCCTTACATTTCAAACCCTTTTTATGTTATCTCAGAAGTTTTCAAAAACGTTTGATATAGGCGATGGACGCGAAATTACCATCGAAACCGGTCGCCTAGCCCGCCAGGCCGACGGTGCTGTTACCGTCCGCATGGGCAATTCAATTTTATTAGCAACGGTGGTTGCAAACCCGGAGCCGAAGGAAGGCCAGGACTTTTTCCCATTAAGCGTTGACTACATGGAGAAAATGGCATCTGCCGGTCGTATCCCCGGTTCGTTTTTCAAAAGAGAAGGCCGCTTAAGCGATTCAGAGGTTCTCGTTTCCCGCTTGATCGACCGTGCTTTGCGTCCCCTTTTCCCGGAAGATTATCTCTGCGAGGTGCAGGTAATCGTTACGTTGATTTCGTCTGACGAGCAAATCCTTCCTGATGCTATGGCTTGCCTTGCTGCTTCTGCCGCTTTGGCCGTTTCAGATGTGCCGATCAAAGAAGTTATTTCTGAAGTACGGGTTTGTCGCATCAATGGTGAATACAAGATCAACCCAACCCGTGCAGAAGCTGAAATCGCTGAACTTGATTTTATCATTGCCGCAACGCAGGATAATATCATGATGGTGGAAGGTGAAGCAAAAGAGTGCAGCGAAGATGATCTGGTAAGAGCGCTGGAAATTGCACACGATGCTATCCGCATCCAGATTAAAGCACAATTGGAGCTTCGCGAAATGGTTGGTGTAACCGGTAAGCGTGATTACACAAGACCAGAAACGAACGAAGCTTTACAAAAACGTGTTTACGATCTGGGCACGGAAAAAATGAAGCAGTTGTCAAAAGGCAACTTGCCGAAGCAGGAAAGAAAAGATACGTACAAGGCTATTTACGAAGAAATCATCACCACTCTTGCAAAAGAGGAAAACCTGCCTGAGGGTGAAGAAGTTTCTTCTGATATCAAGAAGCTGGTCAAAAAATACTTATCTGATCTCCAGTATGATGTTGTAAGAGACATGATCCTGAATGACCGTGTTCGCCTTGATGGCCGCGGTTTAGAAGATGTTCGTCCGCTGGATATGGAAGTAGATGTGTTGCCAACACCGCACGGCGCTGCACTGTTCACAAGGGGAGAAACGCAGTCTCTCACCACAGTCACACTCGGTACGCCGCTTGACGAACTGCTGGTAGAAACGGCTGGTAAATCTGTTGAATCAAGATTTTATCTCCACTATAATTTCCCTCCGTTCTCAACAGGTGAAGTAAAATTCTTGAGAGGTCCCGGCCGTCGTGAAATTGGTCATGGTAAACTGGCTGAGCGTTCCCTGAAGCAAATGATGCCTGCAGGTGATTACGCATACACAGTTCGTATTGTGAGCGATATCCTGGAAAGTAACGGTTCTTCGTCCATGGCAACGGTTTGTGCCGGCTCATTAGCCTTAATGGACGCTGGTGTGCCAATTCCGAAACACGTTGCTGGTGTGGCAATGGGCTTAATTACCAAAGAAGGTAAATATGCTGTATTGACTGATATCCTTGGTGACGAAGATCACCTGGGTGACATGGACTTTAAAGTAACCGGAACCCGGGAAGGTATTTGCGGGATCCAAATGGACATCAAGGTTGATGGATTAAGCATGGAGATCATGCGAAATGCATTAGAGCAGGCTCGCCGTGGTCGCTTACACATCCTTGATGCCATGTACAATTGCATTCCTGAAGCCCGCAGTGAGGTGAAACAACATGCACCTCGTATGGTGAAGATGTTCATCGACCGTGAGTTTATTGGTGCAGTGATCGGGCCTGGCGGTAAGATCATCCAGGAAATTCAACGTGAAACTGGTACGACAATTAACATCGAAGAGAAGAACAACCAGGGTGAGGTTAGCATCTTTGGTACCGATAAAGAAAAAGTAGAAAGAGCTCATAACTGGGTTAAAGGAATTGTAGCAGTACCGGTTGAAGGTGATGAATACGAAGCAACAGTTAAGTCGATTATGCCTTATGGTGCTTTCGTAGAATTCTTACCTGGCAAACAAGGTTTGCTTCACATTTCAGAAGTAAGCTGGAAGCGTTTGGAAACTTTGGAAGGTGTGTTGTCGGAAGGCGAGAAGATCAAAGTAAAACTTACAGGTACAGATCCGAAGACAGGCAAATTCAAGCTCTCCCGCAAGGTATTGATGCCAAAACCTGAAGGAATGCAAGAGGAAAGAAGAGGAGGTGGAGAAGGCGGTGATCGTCGCCGGGAAGAAAGACCGCGTTTCGAAAACCGTCGCGATGACAGAGGTGGCGACCGTCCGAAAATCCAACGCAACAACGGCAACGGATCAAATGAAACACAACAAGAAAAACCGCAACAAAATTCCGAAGCGGAAAACCAATAATAGTTGTACCAATGAAACAAAAGGCTGTCGCAACGACAGCCTTTTTAATTTTACTACATGAATCACATTCGTATAGAAATTGTTGCAAACGACTATCAGCAAGAAGAATTGATCGCACTGTTTGATGATTACAACGCAACCGGTTTTGAACAAAGAGACGATCAACTCATCGCCTACTTCGCGGAAGAAAATTTTCCTAAGCAGGAAGTTGAAAGATTGCTGGAAGGTTATTCATTCGAAATGAATACAGTCCATGAAAAGAATTGGAATGAAGAATGGGAGCGCAATTTTCAACCGGTGATCGTGGATGATTTTGTTGCCGTGAGAGCCCATTTTCATGAGCCAATCCAAAATGTGCACCATGAAATTGTTATCACACCGAAGATGAGTTTTGGAACAGGGCATCATGCAACAACGTATATGATGATGCAGCAAATGCAAAACATTGACTTCAATGGAAAAACCGTATTTGATTTTGGTACAGGCACCGGGATACTGGCCATCTTAGCAGAAAAGCTTGGCGCTTCAAATATTAAAGCAATCGATGTAGATGACTGGAGCATAGAAAATGCACGAGAAAATTTTGAGAGAAATAATTGCACGAAGATCAACGTTGAGCTTTCATCAAAACTGCCTGATGAACAGTTCGAAATTATTCTTGCTAATATCAATCGTAATGTGATCCTCGACTATATGCCGCACCTCGTAAAAGCACTAAGTAGAAGTGCGAAAATTCTGTTTAGTGGCTTGTTGGCCACTGATGAAATGGACATTAAATCTTCGGCACAAACAAATGGCTTATCATTTGCAAACATAACAGAGAGACAAGGCTGGATATCGATGTTGTTCATTAACCAATGATGAACCCGATATTAAATTAACTTGAACTCTTAGCCATTTAAATTATTTTTGTCCTCCTGTTAATCGATAGCATGAACGAAGTTTTTCTGGTTATTGTAGCTTATTTGATTGGAAGTATCCCGACCGCCGTGTGGACAAGTAAATACTTTTTCGGCATTGATATCCGTGATTATGGAAGTGGAAATGCCGGTGCCACAAATACTTACCGTGTACTTGGTGCAAAATGGGGAACGTTTGTGATGATTGTGGACATGTTGAAGGCCTTGCTGGCAGTTAAGCTTGCCTATTTCCTTCCGTATGAAAGCCAGGGTGAATTCTATCTTATAAACATGCAGTTAGGCTTAGGGCTTTCTGCTGTACTCGGGCATATCTTTCCCGTTTGGGCTGAATTCAGAGGTGGCAAAGGAGTGGCTACTTTGTTTGGGATGGTCTTAGGAATCCAGCCGAATGTTGCGCTTTGCTGTGTTGGAGTGTTTGCGTTGGTACTTTATCTCACACGTTGGGTTTCGCTCAGCTCCATCTTGGCTAGTATTGCTTTGCCCGTGTTCATTCTTTTTATTTACAATGAACCGGAGCCGCTTTATCGAATCTTTGCCATTACAGTAGCGATGTTAGTGCTTTTAACTCACCAGAAAAATATTGGACGCATTCTTCGCGGTAATGAAAACAAACTTCCCATCCTAAAACACCGGGATCGGCGAAAGAACCGTAACAGCTAATTTAACGTTCTGAACAGTTTGCTTCGCAAGCTGTTTTTTGTTTTGGTATAATCATTGGATTTAGGAGATTACAAAATCATTAGAAATGGTACGCAGAATTTTGACCCTATTTATAGCAGCATCCACAATAGTGGCGTGCTCTACTAACGAAATCACTGGTAGAAGACAATTAAGGCTCGTTTCCGAACAGGAACTGCAGGGAATGGCTAGCCAGCAATACCAGCAATTCATGAACGAAAACAGAGTTGTTGCATCAGGTGACCGCGATGCAGCGATGGTCCGCAGAGTGGGTAGTCGTATTGCAAATGCAGTAACCCAGTATTTTAACTCAAAAGGTATTGGCGACCAACTACAAGGTTATAAATGGCAGTTCAATCTTGTTCAAGACAATAGCGCTAACGCTTGGGCAATGCCTGGTGGAAAAGTAGCTGTCTATACAGGTTTACTTCCTATCACGCAGAACGAAGCAGCCTTGGCTGTTGTGCTTGGCCACGAGGTAGCTCACGCTGTGTTGGCTCATGGTAACGAAAGAATGAGCCAGGGTTTGGCGCAGCAATTAGGCGGAGTGGCGCTTTCAGTAGCACTCGCTAATCGGCCTGCTGCTACGCAGAACCTGTTTTTACAAGCATATGGCTTAGGCTCCCAAGTAGGTGTGTTACTTCCGTTTTCTCGTAAACAAGAGTTGGAATCAGATCGCTACGGTTTGATATTCGCAGCAATGGCGGGTTACAACCCAAGAGAAGCAGTTCCACTGTGGCAACGTATGGAAAGAGCCAGCAATGGTCAAAAACCGCCAGAGTTTTTAAGTACGCACCCCTCAGAAGGTCGGCGGATTGAGCAATTACAACAATACATGCCAGAGGCGTTGAAGTATTACAAGCCTGTTGGTGCACGATAGAATTTCAGTTTCAAACTGGTAAAATCCCGCTAAAATGCAGTATTGGCGGGATTTTTCGTTGATTAGCCCTTGGATTCGGTGCTAAAATGTCGTACATTTGCAAAACATTTTAGAAAAAGAAACCCCTCTTAAGTTCTTTCTTTTTATTGATTATTAACCAATAAAGCAAAGTATGTCCCAAACAATTTTAGACAAACTGAATTTGAAAAACGACAAGAACATTTTAATCCAAGGACTACCCTCATCAATAGAAAAACAGTTTAGTAAAGTTTCCTTCGCAAAAAACCTCACACCGCTTTTAAAGACAAGAAAAATTGATTTTGCTCTCATTTTCGCGGTCAATGAAAATCAGCTTAACAACATTTTAGGTGACATTATGCCGGCTTTAAAGGACGACACGAAGTTGTGGGTTGCGCATCCAAAGCAGACATCTAAAATCAGCACTGATCTGAACCGTGACAGTAGCTGGAACAAGCTGAACGATTTGGGATATGAAACAATTGAATTGGTTTCTTTAGATCATGTTTGGCAGGCTTATAACTTCAAGAAGAGCGAAGAAGAAGCGCTGGAAGTAGTAGAAGTGAAGATGGAAAGAAAAAGAAAAGTAGCAGTTGCATAACATCAACTACAAATCATAAAAAATGACCACTCAAAAGGTGGTCATTTTTATTTTAATAAGGTGTTGTACTTAGTTGTCGAGGTTGGAAAGAAAAAATCCTTCCTTGTGTAAGACAGTTTGATTCGGGATGGCTGTCAAAAGAGAGTCTTTCAAAAGTTTTTCCACCAAACGTAATTGTTGCTCCTGGTCGCCGGATTGAGCAATTAACTTCCAGCTCTCTATTTTCATCAAAGCTCGCTGGCTTGTTTTTGCCACGTGCCGGTCTAACCATTCGCTTCTTTCAGCAAGGTACAACTGGTGATTACGAAAGTAGGCATGCATAGGTAGAAGATTAATGTTTTAAACTTAGTGACTAATGTCGGAACAAATTAGTAAGAAAAAGTTTAAAAACGCAAACTCCCAAATCTTTTGGCATTCACTTATCGCCCAACAAACAAAAAAGCCTGATGAAAACACCAGGCTTTTAGGCGTTGGGAACAAAACTTAATTTCAAACAAGTGCTTCTTCCGTTGACCTGTTGTACTCCTCGGTCAACTTCTTTTGAAGCTCATATCCCATTGGCTGATAGCTGTCAAAATTCATTTTGAATTTGGCTCTTCCCTGGGTTATTGAACGCAGCGAAGAGGAGAAACCATGCATTTCAGCTAAGGGAACTTTGGCCATGATCTTTTGAAAATGTCCTTCGGTATCGATGCCTTCTACCATCCCGCGACGGCTTTGCAAATCGCCCATCACAGCACCGGTTAATTCTTCAGGACACAATACTTCTACATGATGAATGGGTTCGAGCACTTGCGGGTCAGCACGTTGAAAAGCATCTTTAAATGCCATGATACCAGCGATCTTAAAGGAAATATCGTTGGAATCAACCGGGTGCATCTTACCATCATAAACACAAACTCTAACATCACGCACATAGGAACCTGTTAGCGGTCCTTCATGCATTTTCTCCATCACACCTTTGAGAATAGAAGGGAGGAAGCGAATATCAATTGCGCCACCTACGATGCAGTTATAGAACACCAGCTTTCCGCCCCAGTCAAGCTCGAATGTCTCGCGGCCTCTTACAGTCAGGCCAGCCGGATCCGGTATGCCTTCGTAATAGGGTTCAATACGCATGAACACCTCACCAAACTGCCCCGAACCGCCGGATTGTTTTTTATGCCGATAGTTTGCTTCGGCCATTTTCCGGATGGTTTCGCGGTAGGCAATTCTTGGTTTGCCAAATTTCACCTGCACCTTGTGTTGGTTTTCAATTTTCCACTTCGCAACAGCAAGATGCATATCACCCTGGCAGTGTACCAATGTTTGTTTTAGTTCTTTCGAAACTTCGATGATCAATGTTTGGTCTTCTTCCCGCAATTGGTGAAGTGCTTGTGCAAGCTTTTCCTCTTCTCCTTTGTTTACCGGCTCAATGCTGACGGTGACATTGGAAGAAGGAAATTCAATCGGTGGCAGTTCATAAACCTTGCCCTTCACATGAAGCGTGTTGTTGACATGCGTGTTGCGAAGCTTCAGGGTTGCACCAATATCACCTGCAACGAGTTCTTGTATAGGAATTCGTTTGTTGCCCTCCATCAGAAACACCTGGTTGATCTTTTCAATCACGCCATTTGATTCGTTGATTAGTTCCATCCCGGTTTTAATTGTGCCGGAATAAACTTTGAAGAACGAAAGATCGCCGACATGTGGCTCGGAGATCATTTTGTAAACGAAGATGCAGGCAGGACCGTTTGCATCGCAAGTAAGCGCTTCGCCTCTAATGGTTGTTTGAGCAGGCATATCGCAGGCACTGGGACAAACATTATCAATAAAACCCATTAGCCTTCCGCTGCCCATGTTGCGCAATCCACTTAAACAAAAGAGGGGAAAGATGTCGTGATTGATCATTGCTTTTTTCAAGCCCTCTTTCATTTCATCTTCGTCAAGTTCGCCTTTGTCAAAATATTTTTCCATCAGCGCCTCATCATTGCTGGCGATGGCTTCTACCAATTCTTTATGGAGATTATCAGCTCGTTCTCGTTCATCATCGGGAATGGCAAGTTTCTCTGGCTTTCCGCCGGTATCATGAAACTTGTACATCGTCATACGAAGTACATCGATGATCTCATGAAAGCCGGCGCCTTGCTGCCGCGGATATTGCACTACCGTTACTTTCGACCCAAAATGATCTTTGGCCTGCTGAACGGTACGATCAAAATCTGCAGAGTCATCATCCAGTTTATTCACGGCGAAGATCATTGGCGTTTTAAACTTCTCCGTGTATTCCCAAATAATATCGGTACCGACTTCTACACCCATGGCAGCATTCAGCACCATTACACCTGTATCCGCAACACGCAATGCTGATAGCACTTCACCAACAAAATCATCGTAGCCCGGCGTATCCAGAATATTGATTTTATATCCTCGCCATTTCGTGTGCATGAGTTTTGAGAAAATCGAATTACCGCGTTCCTGCTCGAGCGGGTGGTAGTCGCCAACGGTACTGTTTTCTTCGATAGTGCCACGGCGGTTAGTAATGCCGGCTTCGAACAGCATGCATTCCGCTAGGGTTGTTTTGCCACAGCCGGCGTGGCCGAGCAAAACAATATTTTTTACGTGTGAGGTATCAAATTCTGCTGCCATATAGGAATGATTTAGAGGTGAGGCAATAGGAGTGATGTCTTACAAAACAGTAAGAAAGGTGGAAGAGGAGGCTAGCTTTTGTTTATGGACAACTTGTGTTGTTGATGAAATTTCTAAACTCTTCACGGAGTTCCTGCAGGGTGCTTTCGAGGCTTAAAAACTCGTTTAGCAGGTTTTCGTGCTCTGCATAAACTTCCTCGCCGGCTGTTTCCAGTTGAACTCTTCTCTCGTGATTTTTAATGGTTTGCTTGAGGTCGTGAATGTTCTTTAACTGGATGTCAAACTGATTTTGAAAATGCTCGACTTGTGTGAGATGGTCTTTCGATAAGGATTGTTTGCACATGTCAATGAGTGCTTTTTCGCAACTATGAAATTCTTCTCTGTAGTTGCGAAGGATCTGCCGCCATTCTGTGCATTCAGCTGAAAGCTGTGAGATGTCTGTTGTAACCATGGGATGAACATTTTTTGAGGTTAAAAAATTATTTTTCTTGTTCACAATTCCCCCGGTGTGGATGGTACTTTAAATTTAGAACCCTTTCCAAACAAAAAAATATGTTTTTTATCGGGTTATTTCAGTAAATTATTTGCCTTGGAGAGCCTGTTTAATTGTTAATCTGTTCATCCGTTCACTAGTTTATCCGTTGTAGAGTTCGAAAGTTTTATCAATTTCTGAAACCATTTTCAAATGGAGTATACGCTGGAAAAACTCGCTGTTTACAAAGCGGCAGAATTGTTTGCCGATAGGATCTGGGATACTATCAAAGAGTGGAACCATTTTGATAAGGATACGATCGGGAAACAATTAACCAGAGCTGCAGATTCTATCTCAGCAAACATCGCTGAAGGTTATGGTCGTTACTATTACAAGGAGAGTAAGCAGTTTTACTTCTATGCCCGTGGCTCCATCCAAGAAACAAAATCTTGGCTATGTAAGTGTCAACGTCGTAAATTAATAGAAGACAGTATTTGCGCAGAGCTATTACAGGAAGCTGAGAAAATTCTGGCAATGTTGAACGCCTATATCAAATTTGTTGCAAATTCGCACAAATCCAAACCGGAGGTTAGGCCCACTAATTAACAAATATCCGGATTAACGGATTAACCTATATCGTGATCACACAAAACACCATACAGCAAATTCTTTCTCGCTTAGACATCATTGAAGTTGTCGGTTCCTTTGTGAAGTTGAAAAAACGTGGCGCCAATTACCTTGGCAATTGCCCGTTCCACAATGAACGAACACCTTCTTTTACCGTTTCTCCTGCAAAGGAAATTTTCAAATGTTTCGGATGTGGTAAAAGCGGCAATACCGTTTCGTTCCTGATGGAGCATGAAAAGCTTTCTTATGTCGAGGCTTTACGATGGTTGGCTAACCGGTATAATGTTGAGGTAGAGGAAACAGAAGTTTCGTCAGAACAAAAACAGCAACAGCAAACCGCAGAGAGTCTTCATATCATCAATGCCTTTGCGCAAAAGTTTTACGCAACACAATTGCTAGAAACAGAGGAAGGTCAAACTAACGGGTTGAGTTACTTGGAAGAACGGGGTTTTGGTAAAGCCATCATCGAAAAATTTGGTCTTGGCTATGCACCTGATAAAAGAGACGGATTAACAAAAGAAGCAGTAAAGAATCAATATAACCAGGAGCTGCTACAAAAAGCGGGATTAGTTGTTGAACGCAACGGGCAGTTACAGGATAATTATCGCGACCGCATTATTTTTCCGGTTCACAATAACAGCGGGAAAGTCATCGGCTTTGGTGCACGACTAATTAAAAAAAACGATAAGGCACCGAAATACATCAATACGCCAGAGAATGAACTTTACATCAAAAGCAAGATTCTTTACGGAACTTACTTTGCACGGCAAGCCATCGATAAAGAAGACGAGTGCTTCCTGGTAGAAGGATACACGGACGTTCTTTCACTTCACCAGGCAGGAATTGAAAATGTAGTAGCCAGCGGTGGTACATCACTCACGCAGGACCAGCTTCGGCTCATCAAAAAATATACGAACAACCTCACCATCATTTACGATGGGGATGCGGCGGGAGTGAAGGCGGCTTTACGTGGACTAGATATGGCTTTGGAAGAAAGCCTCAGCGTAAAGTTGGTACTCATTCCTGATAAGGAAGACCCGGATAGTTACGTTAGGAAGGTAGGCGTGAATGAATTTAAACGATTTGTTGCTGAAAACAAACGTGACTTCATTCTTTTCCAGCTTGATGTTTTGTTGAAGGATGCCGGCAACGACCAAAATAAAAAAGCCGAAGTCGTTAACCAAGTTGCGGAGACGATTGCCAAAATCGACAAGACGGAAGACTTCACCAAACAGCAAGACTACATCCGGCAGTGTGCCCATACATTAAAGATTGATGAAACCGGATTTACCGCCTTGGTGAACAAATACATTCGCAATCGATTAAGCACGGATAAGAAGCTGCCGTTTGATGACGCGAAGTATTATGAAGAGAACGCAAAGAAAGCAGCACAGACAAACTATGACGATAACACCTTTGATCTCCTTTACAAAGATGAACTGCAGGAAAAAGAGATAGCAAGGGTTTTGCTGGAGCATGGTAGTCGTCCATGGGAAGATGGTCAGCTAACAGCTGAACACATCTTCAACGAATTACCCGACGAAGATCTTTTCGAGAATGAAACTGTCCTCCAGATTTTGCACGAGTACAAAGAACATTTGGAGAACGGTGAGGCCATTGATAAAAACCATTTTGTTTATCACCCCGATAATAAGATCAGCACTTTCGTTGTATCCCTTATTCATTTCCAGTACCAGCAAAGCAACCACTGGAAAGAGGAGCTAAGCCATTCAACCGGTTACCAGCAATCGCTTTTCAAGCAAGACTACAAAACCTTCCTTCGCTTGATTGATCGGGAAAACAAAAAGGAGCTGGAGAAGTTCCTGAATATTGAAGAAGATAAGACTCCACAAGAGATCACATCAGCTATCATCTATCTCAAACTTAAAAAAGTAAAGAAGCTGCTTTTGCAAAACCAGGCAGATATGGAGAAGGCGTCTCCCACGGAACAAATGACGCTGTTTCTTACCCATCAACATTTGAAGCAAATTGAGATGGACCTGACCAGCAAACTCGGAAGCGTCATCGTTAAATAATGGGCTCGGTGGCATAATTCTTTAGCGGTTTTTGGCTAAACCCAAAACCTATGCCTCGCATCCTCTCTGTTGCCTGCTTGTTTTTATTCTTTGTTCTGCTAACACAAACGAGTTGCTACCGCATGCGCAAGTCGAATGGCGGTGGACAGATCAGTACCATTCCGCCTCGCACAATCAATGCTGCCGACATTGCCCTTCATTCAGGATACAAGATTGAAGCAGTGGCCACCGGGCTTACATTTCCTACAGCTGCCACGGTTGATGATGAAGGACGCTTGTATGTAATAGAAGCTGGTTATTCATACGGTGAAATATTTGGCGAGCCTAAACTATTTCGGGTAGAACCTGATGGTAAAACAACCCTTATTGCTAAAGGTCCTCGTAATGGTCCATGGTCAGGAATCACCTTTCACAACGGCGCATTCTACATTGCAGAAGGCGGCGAACTAGAAGGCGGACGAATTCTTCGTGTGACGAAGAATGGTGAAATAACTGCTCTTATTTCAAACTTGCCAAGTGTTGGTGATCATCATACCAACGGACCTGTGATCAGGGACGGCTTTATCTACTTTGGCCAGGGCACAGCAACTAACTCAGGTGTGGTGGGAGAGGACAATGCAAAATTTGGATGGCTGCCACGCAAAAAAGAGTTTCATGATATTCCCTGCAAAGACATCACCCTTCGAGGCCAGAATTATACCTCGCCAAACCTGTTAACCGAAGACCCGAATGACATGGCGACAACCGGTGCTTATTCCCCCTATGGCACGCCAACGTCATCCGGGCAAACCATTAAGGGCATTGTGCCCTGCACTGGCTCTGTATTGCGCATGCCGCTCACTGGCGGACAAGTTGAGTTGGTCGCATGGGGATTTCGAAACCCGTTTGGTTTGGCCTTTTCGCCCGACGGACGATTGTTTGTAACGGAAAACGGATACGACGACCGGGGCAGCCGGCCGGTTTGGGGATCGGGGGATGTGCTGTGGGAAATTAAGAACGGGTTGTGGTATGGCTGGCCTGATTTCTCCGCAGGAAAACCAATCAGTAACGATGAAGAATTTAAAGTGCCGGAGAAAGAGCCTGTAAAGCCGCTCTTGCAACAGTATCCCAACACGCCACCAAAACCTTCGGCCATTTTCGGCGTGCATTCTTCCTCCAACGGACTTGATTTTTCTCGAAGCAACGATTTCGGTTTTGCCGGTGAAGCCTTCGTTGCGCAGTTTGGCGATATGGCTCCTGAATCCGGAAAAGTGCTATCGCCGGTTGGCTTCAAAGTTGTTAGAGTAGATGTGAACACAGGTGTCATCCGCGACTTTGCCACCAACAAAGGCAGTCGCAATGGTCCCGCATCAAGGCTCCAAAGCGGTGGTTTGGAACGACCTGTCTCTGTAAAGTTTGATGCGGCCGGAAAGGCGCTTTATATCGTGGATTTCGGCGTCATGAAACTTACTGAACGCGGACCTGAGCCACAGATGAACACCGGTGTAGTTTGGCGCATAACGAAAATATAGAGCTATGAAAAAGCTGATCGTGTTGTTGATAGGCGTGAGTATTATTTTGATCATGTCGGCGTTCTTTTACTCCTGTGCTTTGCGTAAGAGCGAACCCATCACCCAAAAAGAATTTGTCCCCGCAAACGAAAGTATCGCCAACGGCGAGAGGATGTACATGATGCACTGCCAGAAATGTCACCCGGGAGGTGAAGGCGGTTTAGGGCCAGCCGTGAACCCAAACCCGGCACCGGGTTTTATTAAACGATTCCAGATGCGCCATGGACTAGGTGTTATGCCCGGGTTTAAAAAAGATGAGATATCAAAAAAGGATCTTCATGATATTTCAAAATATATGAGGGCTTGGAAACATTACAAGTAGTCAGCTTGGAACATTTTGTTGTGAACCGAGCTGCAATGCTATTATTGAACATTCGTTGCGTCGCACTCTGGTACGCCTAGAACATTATTCAGCGTTTTTGAACCACAGAGGCGCAAAGGAACGTAGAGCAAGCTCTTTGTGTTCTTTATAGTTCTTTGTGATACTTTATTGCGTAAACCCACCCCTGAGCTCTTTTAGTTCAGTCTTTCCCTCACTGCTCCCCTCCAAGGAGGGGATGGTCGTTTTAGTGCGGTCCTTTAGATTTTTCTTTTCGATGTGGCTGCTACGTGCCGTATCAAACTCGAGAAGCCTCTACTAAGGAACACATCCCCTCCCTGGAGGGGCAACCAAACGTTTAATTATGCTTTGAGAAATCAGGGGTGGGTCTACACCTCCAAATGCATTAAGCTTGCAGCGTCAAAAACACATCCGACAAGCTCTCAATCAAATCCGATGGCAGCATTGTTTCTTGGGAGTATTTCTTCGCTGCAATATCACCGGCCCAACCGTGAATGTAAACGCCAAACAACGCTGCATCAACTGGTTGATATCCTTGTGCCAATAAAGATGTAATTATACCCGTCAGCACGTCGCCGCTTCCGCCTTTGGCCATACCTGCATTTCCTGTTGAATTAAAATAGCATTGACCGTCCGGCAATGCAATCAGGCTGTGGTGACCCTTTAAAACAATAATGACATTCAGCCGTTGCGCTTCAAACCTTGCTTTTTCAATTCGTTCAAAATCGCTGTTATGCTCGCCAAACAAACGGTCGAACTCTTTTGGATGGGGTGTTAGAATAGAGTGGGAGGGTAGCTGTTCCAACCATTCTTTGTTAAGCGATAAACAATTAAGACCGTCTGCATCAATCACCACCGGCTTTGTGTATCGACGAATAACGAACGATAGTAGTTTCTGCGTTTCTGCTTCGGTTCCCATGCCGGGCCCAATTCCTATCGCTGAAAAACGTTCAACATCATCCGGAAGATTCGATAAATATTTTTCTTTTTCGTCGATGATTGCCATTGCTTCTGGCGCACTGATTTGCATGATGCTGTTTCCGCATTGGGGAATCAGTGCAGTTGTTAACCCGGCACCGGAATGTAAACAAGCTTTTACCGCCAGCACGGCTGCACCCATCTTTCCAAAACTGCCACCAACAATTAAAGCATGGCCATAAGTTCCTTTATGTGCGAATCTTCCCCGAGGCCTATAAATTTTCCTGATATGCTGCTCATTTAGTAACCGGGGTGCGTTTCGAATGGTTTGCAAAAACTCCTCTTTCAATCCGATATCCAACACTTGGACTTCACCAATTAATGGCGCATTTTCCTGCACCAGAAGAGCCAGTTTGTAGCATTGGAATGTTAGTGTGTAATCAGCTTCAATTACCACATTCCCTTTCGACGATTGCCCGATAAACAATCCGCTTGGTAAGTCAATAGAAACAATGGTTGCTTCGCTTTGATTGATATGCATGACCAACTCTGCTGATAAACCTTCCAGCGGTTTATTTAAGCCTGAACCAAAGAGTGCATCAATTACAACATCATTTGCACCGATGGAAGGGAAGGAGTGATTTGCCTTCACAAAATGCAGATCTATGTTTGGTATAAAGTGTAATCGTTCAAGATTGGTTTGAAAATCTTCGCTCCCCAGTTTTCCGAATTCCAAAATATAAATGGAGACCTCGTAGCCTTCCATAATCAGCATTCTTGCAATCGCTAATCCATCGCCACCGTTGTTTCCTTTACCACAAAAAATGAGAAAACGTTTATTGCTCCATTGTTTAGCTATCAACCATTCAACACATTTCTGCGCCGCTCTTTCCATCAGGTCGACGGAAGAAATTGGTTCGTACTGGATGGTGTATTGATCCCAGGCCCTGATTTGTTCTGCTGATAAAATATGCACGATTAAAAATAGGAATGATTCCAGCGCTTTCAACGTAGCTACTCATTGCTGGCATAGAAACTAGGCCGCCTATTCACAATTGGCCATTCACCAACTTATTCTTCACCTTCTGTTGGACTACCATTGTAAGTGCCAAACACTTCATACAGTTTTTTGGCAGCGCTGTAAACGCCTTGGTTATACCGGTTTGAAATAATGATGATCGTTGCCTTTTCATCGGGCAGTCGTGAGAAGGCCGAATTGAATCCATGCCAGTGCCCATTGTGATAAATGATGGTTTTACCGGTAGGGTAGTTGAGCAGGCGCCATCCTAAGCCATAGTTGTGAATGCCTGGCTTTTCGTTGCTGTATGCCGTGTATGCAGCATCCATCGTTTCTTGTTTCAGCACCCGACCATCGTTCATGGCGCGGTCCCAAAGCAAAAGATCTCTTGGGGTTGAGTAAATATTTTTATCACCGTAAGGACCGTCAGAAAAATCAAGACTCCACAATGCATTGTTCGGCTGAAATGACATCATGTGTTTTGTTTGTTCGTTAGGGCCAATAACAAACGAGTTGTACATGCCCAGCGGCTCAAAGATGGCTGTCTTCATATATTCCGGGAACGACATGCCACTCACTTTCTCAACAATCAACGCCAGCACAACATAGTTGGTATTGCAATATTGAAAACGCTTGTCCGCATTGGCAGCCTTTGGTGGTTGCCATTTGATCAGCGTGTTCATAACATCCATATTGCTGGCTTGCTGGGTGCGGGCCCATTTACCTTTTTCCATGTAGTAGAGGTAATTGGGCAAGCCACTGCGATGGTTCAATAATGTTTTGATGGTTACACCGGCATAAGGAAACCCCGGGAAATATTTGATCACTTCATCGTTCAGGTCAAGTTTACCCTCTTCCCATAAACGCAACACGGCTGCCGCTGTCATCGTTTTACCGGTGGAGGCAATCTGGAAAGGTGTCTCAGCGTCGATGGTATCTTTTTTCACTCTCGGATCCTGGTAGCCGACATAACGTTCGTAAACAATATCACCATCTTTCGCAATCAGTATCGCACCATTAAAAGAACCACGTAATAAATTCTTTTCAAGAACTTCTGCAACAGCATTATTATAATGAAGGCTGTCTTGTTTCGAAATACTCTGAGAAAGAAAAGCAGTAGATGATATTTCATTCTTTAAGGCAGGTGTATCGCCTTTAGGAGAATGACAGCCAAAAGTGGCTAAAAAAAGACTCAGGGCAAGTAGGTTGTTTTTCAAAAGACGTTGATTAAAAAGTTCAGTAAAGACGGTAAAAATATTTTTTTATTGCTCACAAAAACAACTCCAAGTCCAAAAATTCTGTACCACCCGAGTTATTGCGCATATTTGTAGTATGGAGGCAACAAGTTACCCAAAAGAGAAGATTAAGGTTTTACTATTAGAAAATGTAAGTGAAACAGCTGTCAGAAATTTTACTCGTAACGGTTATACACAAGTTGAAAAATTAACAAAGGCGCTTCCGGAAGAAGAGTTGGTGAATGCAATGAAGAACGTTCACCTGTTGGGAATCCGCTCCAAAACACAAATCACACCACGAGTACTGGAAGCGGCTAAAAAACTACAAGCTATTGGTTGCTTTTGTATTGGTGTTAACCAGGTGGATCTGGAGAAGGCAACTGACTGTGGCGTTGCTGTTTTCAATGCTCCGTATTCCAACACACGTTCGGTAGCAGAGTTAGTTATTGGCGCAGCCATTATGCTCATCCGTCGCATCCCTGATAAAAACGCTGCAGCACACAAAGGCATCTGGTTAAAAGAAGCCAGTGGCAGTTATGAGCTTCGTGGCAAAACCTTGGGCATCATTGGTTACGGAAACATTGGTTCACAGGTAAGTGTGCTGGCAGAGAGTCTGGGAATGAAGGTGATTTTTTACGATGTGGAAACGAAGCTGCCGTTAGGAAATGCAACTGACATCCGCACATTGAAAGACTTGCTGGGTAAAGCCGATGTGGTAACCCTGCACGTTCCAGAAACAGCGCAAACAAAAAATCTCATCAACAAAACCAACTTAAAACATTGCAAGAAAGGCTCCATCATCATCAACTACGCAAGGGGAGAAGTGATCGACCTTTCAGCATTACGCAAAGCCATTGAAGAGGGCCAGGTGGCTGGCGCAGCAGTGGATGTGTTCCCGGTAGAACCAGAGAAAAATGGTGATCTGTTTGAATCACCGCTGCAGGGCTTGCCCAATGTGATCCTTACACCGCACATTGGCGGCTCCACTGAAGAAGCCCAGCAGAACATTGGTGAAGACGTCAGCAACAAACTGCTGAATTACCTGGAGAAAGGAATTACGTTTGGTTCTCATACAGTGCCGGCGCTTTCATTGCCGCCACAGGCCGGAGCACACCGCATTTTACACATCCACCAAAACGTACCTGGTGTGTTATCAGCTATCAACGGTGAGTTGTCACGCCACAAGATCAACATCGTAGGCCAGTACCTTAAAACCAATGAGAGTATTGGTTACGTGGTAGTGGATGTTGATAAGCAACTTTCACGGAAGGCGGAGAACCTCTTGCGTGAGGTGCCGAGCACTATAAAGGTTCGATTATTGTATTAGCGCTGATGACGGTTTAATAGGCGACGCATCCATCAATACCTTTAGGTCATCTATTAACCTCCGCTAAATACTTGATCATGCCATATAAAGTTGTCATTGTAGGAGCAGGGTTTGCAGGGCTACGACTGGCCAGGAAACTGAATAATCATCCTGGCTTTGAAGTTTTATTGATCGATCGCTTTAACTATCACCAGTTCCAGCCGCTGTTTTACCAGGTAGCTACGGCGGCGCTGGATGCATCCAATATTTCCTTTCCGTTGCGAAAGGCTTTCCAGAAAAGCAAAAACGTCCGCATACGCATCGAGAATGTACAACAGGTACTGCCGGCCGAAAACAAAATCCTTACTGATACAGAAGAGATTGGGTACGATTACCTGGTTTTAGCCATGGGTGCCGACACGAATTTCTTTGGCAACCAGAATATGGCCACGCAAACTTTCCCGATGAAATCAACAGTGGAAGCGCTGCAGATCCGTCACCGGCTAATCCAGAATTTTGAAGATGCTTTGTTGGAGAAAGACGAGCAACAGGTTCAGCGCCTGATGAACATTGTGGTAGTGGGCGGTGGTGCAACAGGCGTGGAGGTATCCGGGGCACTGGCTGAAATGAAGCGTTATGTTCTTCCAAAAGATTACCCGGAGCTGGATTTTTCCAAAATGAATATCTATTTGCTGGAGGGCGGCGACCGTACACTGGCCTCCATGAGCGAAAAATCGTCGGAGGAATCTTGCATTTACCTGCATAAGCTGGGCGTTACCGTCCTGAAAAAAACGGTCGTGAAAGATTTTGACGGGCAAAACGTGATGCTGGCGAATGGGGAGACCATTCCAACCACAACCGTGATCTGGGCAGCGGGGATCAAAGGAAATGTTCCAGAGGGTGTAGACGCGGCATTGTTGGTACGCGGAAACCGCATCCGGGTGAACCGGCAATGCGTGATGGAAGGCACAAACAATGTTTATGTACTTGGCGACCTGGCTTATATGGAGACCCCAAAATGGCCGAAAGGTCATCCGCAGGTGGCGTCGGTCGCTATTCAACAGGCTGACGTTGTGGCAAATAATCTGAAACGTTTTGAGCGAAAGCTGAACGACTTTTACGAGTTTGAGTACTATGACAAGGGTTCAATGGCAACGGTTGGGCGGAACAAAGCTGTTGTGGACATCCCCAAACCAAAGCTGCATTTACGTGGGTTTTTAGCTTGGTTTATTTGGATGGGACTGCATTTATTTTTAATACTTGGCGTGAAAAACCGGATGATGGTGTTCATCAACTGGATCTACAATTATTTCACGTACGATCAGAGCTTGCGATTGATATTCAGGGAGTTCTACCGGCCGAAGCAAAAGCCGGAACAGGTGAAACAACAGGTGGTTGGTGCCGGAAATCCTGCTGCAAGTCCGCAGGTGTCACCAACAGGTTCCGGGCCAAACACCGATTTGCGGCAGGCCGCCAATTTCAATCGTTAAGGCTTCTTGGAAGTCAATAATTGGTTCGTAGCCGTCTTTGTCCAGTCGATGATTGCTCGTTTTTGCTCATCCGATAATTCCGCATCACCGTGCATTAGTAGATAGGATTTTAGTGGCATTTCGTCAGTTTCGACGGTTTCTCCAATCTCTTTCAGTTTATTTAGTTGACGCCGTTTATCGTAAGTTTTGAATATTGTGAAGTTGAGCTCGGCTTTGCCTTCATCTACATGGAATTCGACCCACCAGTTTACAGGCGTTATATGGTCATACCAGGGATAAACAGTGTTGTTCGAATGGCAGTCGTAACAGGAACGCTGGAGTATCGTTAGCACATTGGCCGGAACTGTAATGGCTTGGGTAATGTCGTTTCGGCCGGAAGCATTTCCCTTGTTTTTCGATGGTTGGAAGAATTGCGCGGCAATAAACACGGCGAGCAGTCCATATAGGAGTTTCCGTTTCATTGTTTTTGACAGCAAAGGTTTTTCAAATCAGCGTGTCGATCTTTGCGGATTACATGAAACGACTGGGTTACAGGACCAAACGCATGTACAGTAGCCAGGCTCAGCTATGAGTCGCTCTGTTTCTAGGTTGGTTTTTATGCCTATAATTTATATTATGTTAAATAGGCGCACCACACAAGGCTCTGCTTTGTTTGTATTTTTTTGCCCACGCACCTTTAGGTGTATCATTTCTAATTAGATTGCAAGCAAACTATAGGCTTATGAATCCATTCAATCCATCTGAGTATTTCGAGGATCAAAAAAGGTTGTGGGATGAAGCTGATGAAAAGATGAAACCTTATTGGGAGCAACAACAAAAAGAGAGAGAAAGAAAAGAAAATTTTAGATTTTGGTTGCCCACTATCATAGCGATTATCGCCCTGATTGTAGCTGGTATATCCTTATTCCTGCAAGCAAAAGGAAAATAACAAATAAGACCACGACAATGCCAAAGGCTATTTTTTTAGCCCTCCAACTATTTATGACATTGTCGTAAAACCATCCCACTCATTTAGGCGCTCTCTTTTTCTGTGCCGTGGCTTCGCTTTGCGGGAATGGGAGGCAAAGCACCCACCCTCTTAACCCTTGCGGGTTTTGTAAGGCTTTTCAAGCCTTTGCTCCGCTGATGAAAAAAATACAAACAGCCGCCATCAGCACATCCCACACACAGGCAAAAACCTGACGAAAGAAAAACTAGGTTTTTGCGCCCACCGCACAGCCAACCTAAATAACATAATATAGAGTTATCGTAAACGCTACCAGTTATTAAGTTAAAGTGGCGTGATGCGCCGCTTAGGTTCGTAAGGATTTTTCAAGACCGCCCCTGAAAAATAAAAATGCCTGCGCTATCTTAGCACAAGCGGCAACGAACGCCCGGCAACCGCTAGGGCTAGGCCTCCAAAACCTGCCCACCCGCTGAGCTTCGGGGCTATGCCCAAACATAGCCTGCCGCACTTTTTTATTTTTCATCCGCACATGGAAGGCCTGTGCTGCGTCCTTTGAAAAATCCTTACGAACCTAAGCGGCAACCGCTTATCCGATAACTTCATTTTATGTTAAATAGGCGCACCGCACAACTCAGCCCTTTGTTTTGATTTTTGCCCGCGCCACACCTTTCGATCCAAAACACAAAGAAGCCTCCGTAAAAACGAAGGCCGGAATGAAATCTAACTCCTAGGTGAGTTAATAAATTTGCTGCCTCTTCGCCACAATCATACCACATATCTTCCTTCGGTTTATTCTAATCCCTTTCTAATATTTAGTCATCTTCCGCTTTTCAACAATTCTTTATCATCCTGCACGCATCGTAAAAATCTCCGCGATAGGAAAGCATCACCAATACCAATCTTTCTTTCAGAAAATGGGCTACCATCATGAAGGATCACAAAAGCCCGGGAACAAACCTTCATTCCAACATCGCCCAACAACATTTTCCAATAACTTAGAAGCTCCTAACGACTTCTCAATGAAAAAACTAACCCTCCTAACCTGTTTCTTTTTCTTGATCCTTTTTGCCTCGGCCCAAACCAATACACTTGACAGTGCCTGGGTACGCGATAATTACTACAAATGGGAACGGATGGTACCCATGCGTGACGGCAAAAAGCTCTTTACGGCGATTTACATCCCAAAGGACAATTCGGAAAAGCACCCGATCCTGATGCGGCGGACACCTTATTCCTCCCCTCCTTACGGAGAAAACAATTTCCCGGCCTCGTTCTGGGACAGCTATTACCGTCTTTACCTGCGGGAAAACTACATTATGGTAGTACAGGATGTCCGCGGCCGCTACATGAGCGAAGGCGAATTTGAAGATGTGCGTCCTTTCAACACCGCAAAAAGTGGGAACCAGATTGATGAAGCCAGCGATACCTACGACGCCGTGGATTGGCTGGTGAAAAACGTTCCAAACAACAATGGCAACGTCGGTGTGTTCGGGATTTCCTATCCTGGTTTTTATGCTACCATGGCGGCACTCAGCAATCACCCGGCAGTAAAAGCAGTCAGCCCGCAGGCGCCGGTCACCGACTGGTTCATGGGTGATGACTTTCACCACAACGGAGCCTTTATGCTGATGGATGGTTTCAATTTTTATTCGGGATTTGGCAAGCCACGGCCCGTGCCCACCACGCAAGGTTCGCCAGGCTACCGCATCCAGGGACAGGACAATTACGATTTCTATCTCCGCACCGGCACCCTGAAAGATTTTGCCCGTCTCATGGGCGACAGCGTTCGTTTCTGGAAGGATCTGTATGCGCATCCCAATCTCGACGACTGGTGGAAGGCCCGCAACACCCGGAATTTTGTGCAGCACATTCCCGCTTCTGCCAATACTTTGGTGGTGGGTGGCTTGTTTGATGCGGAAGACGTGTTTGGCGCCTGGAACCTGTACAAAGCCATTGAAGAAAAAGGAAAGAACAACAACCGCGTGGTGATGGGTCCCTGGTTTCATGGCCAATGGGGCGGCCGGGGCGATGGCAGTTCGCTGGGCAATGTTCGCTTCGGATCAAGAACATCGGAGTGGTACCAGAATAACGTTGAAGTGCCGTTTTTCAATTATCACTTAAAAGGTAAAGGCGATCTTTCAAAGCTGGCCGAAGCAACTGTTTTTTTCTCTGGTGAAAATGCCTGGAAACAGCTGCCGCAATGGCCACCCGCCGGCGCACAAACGCAAAACATTTATTTGCAGCCGAATGGCAACCTCGGTTGGAGTAAACCTGCCGTATCCAATTCATTTTCTTCTTACGTCAGCGATCCGGCCAAGCCGGTTCCCTACACAGAAGATGTGCATCTGAGCCGTACCCGGGAATACATGACCGATGACCAGCGATTCGCCGCCAGGCGTCCCGATGTGATAGTTTTTCAAACCGAAGTCTTGGACAACGATGTAACGCTTGCCGGTCCATTAAATGCGAACCTGTTTGTTTCCTTGTCAACTACCGATGCTGATTTTGTGGTAAAACTGATCGATGTTTTTCCTGATACGTTCCGCTACGTTGATGCAACGCCGCAGCCGAACCGAGGTGCGGGAGGCTCCTATCCTATGGCTGGTTACCAAATGCTGGTTCGTGGCGAAGTAATGCGGGGTAAGTATAGAAAGAGCTTCGAAACGCCGGTGCCGTTTGCGCCTAATAAAGTAGAAGAAGTCAGATTCTACCTACCAGATGTAGCGCATACGTTTAGAAAAGGTCACCGCATCATGGTGCAAATTCAGAGCTCGTGGTTCCCTTTGGTGGATCGCAATCCGCAAAAGTTTGTAAACATTTATGAAGCATCGGCCAACGATTTTCAAAAGGCCGACATCAAAATTTATCATAGCAGTCAATACCCTTCAAACATCAGTGTGCCTGTATTGAAATGAGAATTATGAAGAAACTACTTGGAATTTTTTTGCTTGCTACGCATGTCGCCTGTGCCCAAACGAAACCAGCCACGCCGCACATTATACCGCAACCGGTCAGTATGCAGGTGGGCAACGGGCAGTTTACTATTTCAAAGAAAACCGTCATTGCAGCCCGCGATGAAGCCGATCGCAAAACTGCGGAACTCCTGAACGATTACCTGCAACAGGTGTATGGCTTTAAGCTTGACATTGACCGGCAGGAAGGCAGCAACTACATTCGTTTAACGACACGCAAATTCATCCAGGCGCCGGAGAAGGACGCCTACCAGTTGTCGGTAAACAAAGATGGCGTCACCATTGAAGGCGATACCTACGCCGGAACTTTCTACGGTATGCAATCACTGATCCAGTTGTTGCCAGCAACCCCAAACGCCACCCTTCGGCAAGCTCAGGGCCAAACTCCAAACCTCGCCATTCCGTTTGTTACCATCAGCGATTACCCCCGCTTTGGTTACCGCGGCATGCATCTCGATGTGAGTCGTCACATCTTCCCTCTCCCCTTTGTAAAGAAGTACATCGACTACCTGGCCCTGCATAAAATGAATTATTTCCACTGGCACCTGACCGATGACCAGGGCTGGCGTTTAGAAATTAAAAAGTACCCGGAGTTAACGACGAAGGCTGCGTACCGCAACGGCACGATTGTGGGCCGTTACCCCGGAACCAAGAATGACAATATTCGTTACGGTGGTTATTATACACAGGATGAAGCAAGAGAAATCGTTGCCTATGCCGCTGCCCGACATATTACTGTTGTGCCAGAGATTGAAATGCCTGGCCACGCTTCCGCTGCCATTGCTGCCTTTCCATGGTTAAGTTGTTTCCCTGAAAAAGAAACGAAAATACCGACGCATCCTTCGGAAGCGAGCAAGAAGATGACAGGGAAAAAAGTGCAGGAAACCTGGGGTGTTTTTGAAGATATTTTTTGTGCGGGCAAAGACAGCACCTTCTTTTTTCTGCAGGATGTGATGGATGAAGTACTTACCATCTTTCCTTCCAAAATGATTCACGTCGGTGGCGATGAAGCGCCGAAGAACCATTGGAAAAAATGCCCTGCCTGCCAGGCACGCATCAAAAAAGAAGGGTTGAAAGACGAGCACCAGCTACAAAGTTTTTTTATCCAGCGTATGGAGAAACACCTCAACGCAAAAGGCCGTACGCTGATTGGCTGGGATGAGATCCTGGAAGGTGGCCTTGCTCCTAACGCGGTTGTGATGAGCTGGCGCGGCGAAAAAGGTGGCATCGAAGCCGCAAAACAAAAGCACCAGGTGATCATGACACCTTCAAAACCGGTTTATTTCGACCATACACAAACAAAGAACGAAGACTCTGTAACCATTGGTGGCTACAACCCAATTGAAGCCGTGTATGCTTATGATCCAGTTCCGAAAGAGCTCAATGCAGAACAAGCTAAATACGTATTGGGTGCACAGGCAAACCTTTGGGCAGAATACATTAAAAACCCGCAGAAAGTTGAATACATGTTGTTCCCTCGCATGAGCGCATTGAGCGAAGTGCTGTGGAGCCCGAAGGAAAAAAAGAACTGGAAAGATTTTGAACAGCGTTTGCAATCGCAATTCAGACGTTATGATCTTTGGAAGGCCAATTACAGCAAGGCCTATTTTGATATTAAGGTGTCGTTGCTGCCAACATCCAACAACCAGGGCATTTCCCTAAAAGTTGAGCCTGTTGATAACAAGGGTGTGATCCGTTACGAGGCGATGAATCAGTATAAGGCAAAGCCGTATGCCGGCCCTTTCGTTGTTACCAAAAGCTCCGACATCAACATCACCTATTTCCGCAATGACCAGTTGATAAACACAGTAAACTTGCCAATGGAATTCAACAAGGCAACCGGAAAGAAAGTTTCGATGACAAAAACCCCAAACGAAAAATACCCGGGACAAGGTGGAGCGTTTAGTTTGGTGAATGGCATTTACTCCAACAAAGGGTTAAGTTATCCGGATTGGTTGGGCTGGATTGGTGACGACCTGGAAGCAATCATTGATTTAGGTAAGCCCTCTCCCATCGATTCAGTACGCATGCATACTATCAATCAAAATGGAAGCTGGGTCTATTTACCGCAATACGTAGAGGTACTGACTTCTGCTGATGGAAAAAATTTTACTTCTGCGGGTAAAACTTCAGACTTTGTTTCTGATACACTAACCATGGGCTGGATGACAGTTTCTCTCAATAAAAAGCCTGCTCGTTTTGTGAAATTGGTGGCCAAAAATTATGGATTGATTCCAGATGATAAACCTGGTGGCGGAACCAAGGCCTGGTTATTTGCCGACGAGATTCAAGTGTATTAAGAAAGCAAAACCAAAAAGAAAAATGTAGAAAGGTGTCTCCTGTCTGAGACACCTTTTTTTATGTTGATCTCTTCATTTTGAATTACCTTATTGCTCGTCCGCCGTAGGGCCATACATTCCCGGAACCGGAACATCCAGCAAGCGTAAGTAAACCGAGAGCTAGCCGCGATGGTGAATGACGTGATTCATAACAAATGAACGAAGTGTAGCAATGCGTGGCATGGTAAAGATCACATGATCGCCGTTACGCAAAGTCCACTTCCCCATCAGGTTTTCATCAGTGGTTGCTTTCAACTGCTCCAACGCTTTTTCATAGCTGTTTTGAAATTTGGCGAGAAGTTCTTCCCTGTTAGCAGGAAGCGTGAATTTGTAATCGCCTTTTGCAAAATCCAGTTCGTTGGTGGTCAGTGTAACGGTCATCCAATCCGGTATCTCAGCGATGTGAGAGGCCAATCGTCCAAGTGTCATCGATTTGTTGTGCGGCTTCCAATCAAATTTGTCGTCGGGTATCCGCTCTAAAATTTTCTTTGTTGATGCTGCTTCGTGTTGAAATTCGGGAATAAGGGATTGATTCAGCATAGCGTTATTTATTTTGGTTGATGTCTTCTACAGCGTCTTCAAAATTCGCGGTGATTTCCTCCGGGTGTTCCAGTTTGTGTTCCACATCTTTTTTCTTCACCATTTTCCCGACCTGGATTAGAGCTGTAATAGCAAAGATGCCGCCGATGATAAAGTAAACAATGTCCTGGTTATTCGTGATCTTATCGGCTATCAGTCTTCCGCCAAAAATAAATAGCAGTGTGGCTGCCGACATGCCGATGGTGGCACCGGTCGAAAACAGGTGATAGTGATTCCACTTTGGCTGGATGATTTTCTTTGTAAACAACACCGTGCTCCAGCCAAACCAAAATGGGATTTGCATTGGATTGATACCATTCAGCAGTAAGCCAAGCACAAACCGCGGAACGGAATTACTCAGGACCACGTTTTTCTGCTCGCCAGGATGCACTGCCGCATAAAAGTTTGCTGCCGCTAATGAAACAACAATTGCCAGTGTTACCCATTCCAGCGCCTTAAAAAATTTCTTGTGCTTTTGTATCCACTGCATTGCCAGCAGCGTGACGTAGATGTAAAAAATATCTGCCACTACTAACCCGGCGGCAAACAGAAATGCCGGCTGCATACCATCGATGATCGCAATCTGCATGGCTGCCAGGTTTTGTGTTCCCAATGGCAAAGCGCCAATAAAGGAGATGAACACACCAGTGAATAATATGCGGAGCAGCTTTAGCATTTGATGTTTTCGTTAGTACTTGAAAATAAGCAGTAATGAGTTTGCAGTACGCAGGAAATGATCGTTTGGAGAAAGCTAATTAGCTAACCAGTTACAGCTAAGTGCCTACGCTAAATCAAGATTTCCCGATCATATTTTTCTAATAACTTTCCATGTGCCCTTGCCTGGTCGAGCCATCGGTTTCCTTCGCGGTTACCCCAATAGCGTACGCCGTGGTGCTTGTTATTGTACTTTCCAATTTCGTACAACACTTTCCAGTGATGCGCAAATTCTTTCAGCGCCCGACCCCAAGAGAAGCCTGCATTGTAAACATGGTTCGGCTCCGCTCCTGCTCCATTGAATTCAAGAATGATAAACTTGCCCTGCTTCAATTCTTCAATGCTGTCACATTTCAAATCGTATCGACCATAATACCAGGAACAGCGATAGCTCAACGGATCAAAGATGGAGAGCATTTGCTCATCGATCTGTGCATGCAGGTTGGTAAAACGTGCACCCCTGTTCAGGTTTGCAGCATGTGTCAGAATATATTTTTCACCGTCGGGTAAAACAGTGTTCAGGGTTTTTTCGTGCTTGATGCGCATTTCCTCTAAGCGATGCTTTGCTTTTGGATGATCCAGGATCAATTCCCACACCGTTCTTTTCCCATCACCAAATACATGCATCATGTCTTTTTGTATGAAACCGCTGATTACTCCTTTCTGCTGGTTAGGGTAACGATAATAAAACACACTGACTTCGAGCGGCGATTCTACCAACGCTTGAATGAGGTAATCGACCGGCACCTTTTCGTGGTAGATCCTTAGCTTCTCTTCGTTATCTACTTTACGGAACAACAAACCTTTCAATCCCACCTGCGGCTTGACACAAATCGGGTAAGTCAAGCCTTTATCAGCAACCAATCGTTTCACTTCTTCAAACGACTGTGCCGGCTCAACGTAAATGGTTGTTGGGTACGATTCTTCCGGTAGCAAATCATACATTTCCTTTTTGCCTTCACCTTCAAAACCGGCAAATGTGAGTGTTGGATTAGCTGGCGTAAACCACCAGAATGCCCTTGCCTTTACAGCATACCAGATCCACAAAGGCCCGATTGGAGCATAAATCAGGTTGAAAGGCCATAGCTCCCAGTTGGTCAACTTTTCACGAAATCGTTTCCAGCTCATAAATCGCGGGCAAAATTAGCCTTCAGGAATGTAAAAGGTAGAATGTAAAATGTAAAATATGAGACTGCAGCCTGTTGTGCTGGTAATCAATGTTTGTCGAATCAAGGAGTGACCTTTTAAATTCTACAAATTATATTCTGCATTTTACATTTCCTCTCTCTCGTCCCTTATTTTTGAGCCCTACTAAACGATTCGCATATGCATGTTCCTTCAATGGCTGAAATGATGGCAAATGGTGAAACACCTGAAGTTCTTTTTTGGGTGGGCTGTGCCGGTAGCTTCGATCAGCGGGCTCAAAAAGTGACCAAAGCCTTTGCCACCATTCTAAACCATGTTGGAATTAAATATGCTATTCTTGGTAAAGAAGAAATGTGTACCGGCGATCCTGCACGTCGTGCCGGCAACGAGTTTCTCTTCCAGATGATGGCTTACCAGAACATCCAGTTGCTGAACATGTACGAGGTGAAGAAGATCGTTACCATCTGCCCGCACTGTTTCAACATCTTCAAAAACGAATATCCTGAACTCGGTGGTAACTATGAAGTCATTCATCATACCACATTTTTGCAGGGATTGATCGATGAAGGCCGAATCAAGCTGAAAGATTCTGACACGTTCAGAGGCAAGAAAATTACTTACCACGATAGCTGCTACCTTGGCCGCGCCAATGATATTTACGAAGCGCCGAGAAAAGTGCTAGAAGCATTGGATGCAGAACTTGTCGAAATGAAACGTTGCCGCAAATTCGGTATGTGTTGCGGTGCCGGCGGAGCGCAAATGTTCAAGGAAGAAGAGCCGGGTAAAACAAGAATCAATCTTGAACGTTCGGCAGAAGCCATTGATACTGGAGCTTCGATTGTTGCAGCAGCTTGTCCTTTCTGTAACACCATGCTAACTGATGGTGTAAAAGCCGCGGAGAAAGAAGATTCAGTTCGTGTGTTGGATGTGGCGGAAATTGTTGCGCAGAGTTTAACGCCAAAAACAGTGTAATTCCGTCGCCCCGCAAAGGGAGACTTAGGTTTGTTAGAATCTACAACTTTCAATTCCCATAAAAGCAAAACCTGGTTATTATGTGACCAGCTTTCGTATTTCTATAGGGCACTTGTTGCGTCGCACACTTGTACGTTCGGTAATTCTATTGAGCTTTTTTAACGACGGAGGCGCGAAGACACAGAGGAGCACGAAGCTTTGTGGTCATTGTGTTTCGTTGTGTTCTTCTTGTTCCAATTCCGCGTAAACCCACCCCTGAGTTCTTTTTGTTCAGTCATTTCCTCATTGCTCCCCTCCAAGGAGGGGATGGTCGTTTTAATTCTACAATTGCAAGATTAACCTAAGAATACATCCCCTCCCTGGAGGGGCTACCTAACGCTTGCTTGTGCTGTAAGAAATCAGGGGTGGGTTTTCCTCGGCTCAATAGAATTTTTAAGCGTACAAGAGTGCTAAGCAACGAAAGCCCAATAGCGGCATCGCGGTCTGTCTTATAAATGCGGTCATTGTTGACTTGGGAAGTAACAGAATCAAGATAGCCACTTCCATGGAAGGCTTCGCGAAGAGCAAGGGCCGGTGTTTCCTATCTTTGACCTATGAATCTCGATTACCAGCATTTGCTTCCTGAAAATTTTGCCGACGATAGCCGTGTGTGGGTGTACCAAAGCAACCGCTTGTTTTTGCTGTCTGAGGCATTAGAGATTGAAGAGTTGTTGAATAAATTCACAGCCGAATGGCGTTCACATGGTGCCGAAGTAGATGCCTATGGTAACCTCTTTTTCGGCCAGTTTGTGGTGCTGATGGCTGATGAACGAAAGGCAGGTGTGAGTGGCTGCAGTACTGATTCTTCTGTACGGTTTATGAAACAACTCGGTGAAAAATTCGGTGTTGATTTTTTCAATCGCACCAATCTCGCCTTCTTAGTAAAAGATAAAATTCAGGTGCTACCGATGAGCCAGTTGGCCTACGCTGCACAAAACTTTTTTATTGATCCCTCCACACTTTACTTCAACAACCTCGTGCAAACCAAGAAGGAACTGGAGGAAAAATGGATCATTCCTATCAAAGATTCATGGCTGGCAAAAAAGATCAGCTTTGAACATACTACTGATTAGGCTTGGTCAACCGCTGAATGGCCGCATTTGTTTTAGCTGGTGTTTTTCTCGTGGTCCTGGTAAAACTGTAACCTATACTTAGACGGTAATTCTTCGTTTGCGTAGAAGTAAAACTTTCCAAGGCAAACCTTTCGCCGTATGTAAACGTATGGTTGCGCTGCTGAATGATCGGATCAATCATGTTCAACGTCAGCGTCAGCCTTTTCTTCATCATCTTGGCTTGCAGGGCAAGGTTCATGCTAACGCTGTTACGAACCGTCCCTTGCGGATTGGCAAATCGGTTAAATGTAAAACTACCGGTCGCATTGTAAAGATCTTTCCAGGTGTAGGTGGTATTCAGGTTAGAGGTTAACGATCCCCCATCACGGTAGCGTCTGAATTGTTTGTCGTAATCGCTGTACTTGTTATACGTATAGCTGGCGCTCATGTTCATGCGCAGTTGTTTACTAAACGTATAACCCGCCCAGGTACTGCCTTCGTATTCTTTGCGACCACTGATGTTTTGCCAAACAATCTCTGTTACACCCCCGGAAAGCAGTTCGCGAATCGGTTGAAAGATATCTTCTACAATGTTATATCCCACGCCTACGTTGGCATAAAATCCGTTTTTAGAACGACCCAGGACAAGGTCAAAGTTGTGCGCAGGCGATGCAGCAAGTCCAGGGTTGCCCGCACGAATATTATACGGATCCGAAAAGTCGCGGGTCGGATTTAATTCATTAATCCCGGGACGACGGATGGTGCGACGATAAGCAAAGGTCAGGTTCAAATTATTTGCCCAAGTCTTGTTCAGGTTAGCAAATGGAAGCGGTGTCCAGTAACTATTTGATGTGTCTTTCCCTGTCTTCAGCAGGTCGAAAAAGATTTGGGTGCGTTCATAAGAAAGCCCACCCGAAATGCTGAAGTTGGTACCGAGCAATTGCTTTACCGAAGCACGCAGGTTGGTGATGTTTTGATGAAAAAGAAAGTAGTTGCTGAGCAGGTCAAGTTCTTTTAAGGCACCATCGGTCTTTTGCTTGTACAACGCATCAACATCAATATCAGAGAATGCATGCGTATAAAATGCGCCAAGCGATACAGAGGTCTTTTTATTTGATAACGTCCTGTCATAGGAGCCACGAATGTTGTAGCCCCTTGAAATATTATTCGTCAACTGCAGTTGCGTTGAATCATTGCCATTGAAAGTGTAATCCGGATTTAAAAACTGCTGATAGAATAACCGGTCATTCTGATTGATCGAGTAATTCCAGTTGGTGAACAAACGAAATACTTCCCCAGGTACTTTTGTTTTATAAGTGTAATTGAGGCTCAGGTTTGGATTGATATTGTTACCGGAGCTAGCAATAGAGCGATCGCTTAAGCGGTACAACTGGTCAAAGCGGTTAATGTTCTGAAAGACGGTGGCATTGATGTTGTCGAAGTTGTTTTGATTATACTGAAAGACAAAATTCAGTAGGTGCGATTTCGTGATCTCGTAATCAAAATTCACACGAATATTCGGACGCAATGCCTGGTTGGTGAAGCGGTTTTTTGTGTTGAAGAAGTTGGAGGAATCCCTATACATGTTCTGCCGGATCGAATAACCGTTGCCTTGAAATTCATTTCCGGTTAACCCCGCATTGATTGAAAGTGCCAGCTTGTTCTTCCGATAATTGAAACTCCCGTTGGCACCGTACTCACCTCTTGTCCCAGCAAAAATGCTGAACCGGCCATTCATTCCTACCGTGCCTTTTCGGGTTGTGATGTTTATCACACCACCTTGTTCATTTGCAAATTGTGGCGGCGGGTTAGTCATTACCTCTATCTTTTCAATGGAACTTCCAGGTAATGATTCCAACAGGTCCTGCAATTGCTGCTGGTTTAACTCAACAGGCTTGTCATCAATAAGAATCCGTGGCTCCTTCCCTCTTACCAACACTTTGCCGTTTGGATCTTTTGTAACTAGCGGTACCTGTGTCAATAGGTCGCTGGCATTGCTGCCCTGGCTTAGGGCCGACTCACCGGCGTTAAACGTGATGTTCCCGTCCCGAGATTGAATAAGTGGTTTCTCGGCGTAGATGATGATTTCTTCGAGGCTGCTTTGCTGTCCGGCCTTAAGGGTCAGTTCATTCAAGTTGAAATCGTATCGTTCCTCCCTGAAATGGAGGCTGTCAATGGTAAGCGTTTGCAGGCTGATATAACTGATGCGTAGTTTATAATAACCGTTTGGCACCTGGAACAGAGTAAAGGCACCGGATTTATCGGTGACGGCAGTTAATTTGCGGGAAGAATCATTCAATAAAAAAAGCTGAGCGGTTGCATTCTCTAACGCCTTGCCTTTTTCATCAACAACAGTGGCGGTTAGGGTTCCTTGTTGGGCACGAAGAAAAATGGGAATCAGGAAAAAAAACAGTAGGCCAATCACCCTCATTGATCAAAGTTATTTTTTCCTTGCCACTCAAACGGGTTGAAAATGTAGGGACGGCGTTAAGAAAGGTTAAAGAAAGATCACAAGGCCACTTCTAATTCTTCAACAGGTTTAGCCGCTCTTCGCTTCCGTGGTGTCTTGGTAAAAGGCAGTAAAGCGCAGCCGATGGCCGTCATGTAAAAACCAAATGACATATCAAAAAGTACAGCCCGTCCTGAAAAGGAGGCACCACCACTTTTTTGGCTCACAAACAAAATGACGGTGAAAAAAGCAAAACAGAGTGCCGGTAAAAAAATAACGGTCTTTCTAGTAGACAATCGCATGTAAGCACGGATCAGGATTGCAATTGTTGTGATTGGAATTAAAAGAAGTGGAATGATCGTTACCCAGATATCCATCGCCGTGATCTCGTTTTGTCCTTCCAGCGTAGAAAAGGCAAATGGGATATAGGAAAACCCACTGATCCCATGGTAAGCAGGAAGAAAAAAGCCGAGAAGAATTAACCCGCAAAGAATATATCTGGCGTTGTGCAGCATGGATTTCATGAGCAGAAGTTTGGCGAAAAATAGTTCATCTTCCAGAAAGATGCAAAGGGATTGATAAAAACCCGGGCCGCTTTGCTGTCATCCTGTCACCTAAAACAGGAATCTTTATCTTTGGCGCCTTACACATTATGGAAGAAATCTTACTGCAGAAAAAACATGACGAAGCAAGACAAGGGGAAGCCTATGCACCGTTTGCCGGCGATCCGAACCAATATGCCCGTCGTTTTTATATTGAGAGTTATGGTTGCCAGATGAATTTCAGCGACAGCGAAATCGTGGCTTCTATCTTAAGCGAAGAAGGTTATGGCGCCACCCGCAACTTTGAAGAAGCTGATCTCATTCTTTTAAATACTTGCTCAATTCGTGAAAAGGCAGAACAAACCGTTCGCAAACGTTTAACGGAGTTTCGCAAACTGAAACAGGCAAAACCCTCCACCCTGGTTGGTGTTTTAGGCTGCATGGCCGAACGGTTAAAAGCAAAATTTCTCGAGGAAGAAAAGCTGGTGGACCTGGTTGTTGGTCCTGACGCCTACCGTACGCTTCCTGGCTTAATAACCGAGGCAGAAGGCGGGCAGAAAGGCGTAAACGTATTATTGAGCCGCGAAGAAACCTACGCGGATATTTCACCCGTTCGTTTGAACAGCAACGGCATTACCGCCTTTGTAAGCATTATGCGGGGTTGTAATAACATGTGCTCCTTCTGCGTAGTGCCCTTTACAAGAGGCCGCGAAAGAAGCCGTGATGCGGCGAGCATTTTGGCGGAGTGTCAAGACCTATTCGATCGTGGCTATAAAGAAGTGACACTTCTTGGACAGAACGTGGACAGCTACTACTACGTGGCCGATGGCGAAAAGCCTGTCAACTTTGCTAACCTGCTTGAAATGATTGCGCTGATCTCTCCTGATCTAAGGGTTCGTTTTTCCACCTCGCATCCAAAAGATATTACGGATGATGTTCTGCACACGATGGCGAAATACGAGAACATCTGCAAATACATTCACCTGCCGTTGCAAAGTGGCTCATCGCGGGTTTTGCAAATGATGAATCGCAACTACTCCCGTGAGTGGTACATGGCCAAGGTCGATCGCATTCGCGAGATCATGCCGGACTGCGGAATCTCTTCCGATATCATTGCCGGTTTCTGCACTGAGACGGAAGAAGAACACAAGGAAACGGTAAGCCTGATGGAGTACGCAAAGTATGACATGAGCTACATGTTCTTTTATAGCGAACGCCCTGGTACGCTGGCGCAGCGTCGTTACAAAGACGATATACCTGAAGATGTAAAGAAAAGAAGGCTGGTGGAAATTGTTGAAACGCAAAACAGGCTTTCGAAAGAAAGTAACCAACGCGATTTAGGAAAGACATTTAAGGTATTAATTGAAGCCACTTCGAAAAAAAGCGATGAGGCTTGGATGGGACGCAATTCACAGAATAAAGTAATTGTATTCCCTAAAGGAACTTATGATTTAAAGCCCGGCGATTATGTGAATGTGAAGGTGAATGAGTGTACACAAGCAACCCTGCTGGGTGAAATAGTTTAAGAACAACAGAATGGACTTACAAAGTATAAAAAACAGGTTTGGCATTATAGGCAACTCTCCTGCCCTCAACTACGCGTTGCAGGTAGCAGCACAGGTTGCCAACACGGATTTAACGGTATTGATCAATGGCGAGAGCGGTGTTGGTAAAGAAGCATTCTCGCATATCATTCACTCGCTGTCTGCAAGAAAGCATGCTTCTTTTATCGCAGTGAACTGCGGCGCTATTCCGGAAGGCACGATCGACTCCGAATTGTTTGGTCATGAAAAAGGGTCTTTTACAGGTGCAGTTGACAGCCGCAAAGGTTATTTCGAAACAGTCAACGGCGGCACCATCTTTCTCGACGAGATTGGTGAAATGCCTTTAGGCACGCAGGCCCGTTTGCTCCGCGTTTTGGAAACAGGTGAGTTCATCCGCGTGGGTTCTTCCAAGGTGCAAAAAACGGATGTACGAGTGATTGCGGCTACTAACAAGGACTTGCTAACTCTGGTACAACAGGGCAAATTCAGAGAGGATCTTTATTACCGGTTAAATACCGTTCCTATCCGCGTTCCTTCCTTGCGTGACCGCAAAGAAGATATCGTGGTTTTGTTCCGGAAGTTTGCCGTTGATTTTGCAGAGCGATATAAAACGGTTCCGGTGCAGTTGGACGAAGAAGCCCGCCAGCGATTGGTAAACTACCCGTGGCCAGGTAACGTTCGCGAATTAAAGAACATGGCTGAGCAGATCTCTGTTCTGGCGACGGATAAACTGGTGAATGCAAAAGAGCTTTCAAAATTTCTGCCCGACGCATCATCTGCCAACCGCCTTCCGGTGCTGGCACACGCAAACGGAGGTGATTCCCCTGAGTTCAATAACGAACGTGAAATTCTTTACAAACTCTTTTTCGATATGAAAAGAGATGTGGCGGAATTAAAGCGTTTGTTTTTCGAGGTGATGAAAAATCCAGCTGTGACGGTTCAAAATCCTTCCTTTATGCAGGAAGTAAGAGAGTTGCAGTCCGTAGAGAATCACAGTCCGATGATTGTATCGAACAATGCTCCGGCACCACAACCGGTGATCATGCATAACGACATTCATGATCATGAAGAAGTTGAGGAAAGCCTGAACATTATGGACAAGGAAAAAGAACTCATTATAAAAGCGTTAAAAAAGCATAGGGGAAAAAGAAAAGATGCAGCTTTGGATTTGGGAATCAGCGAGCGGACTTTATACCGCAAGCTGAAAGAATACGACATCGATCAATAAAGCGATATGCAAACAGCAAAAACGAATAACAGTATTCCGTTGCACAAGTTTTCAATTGTCAGGCTGCTGCTTGGCGTTGCAATCCTATGTGCTCTTCTGCTCTTAAGTTTTAGTTTTTCCTCTTGCGGAGCTTATAGTTTTTCGGAAAAAGGAACGATTCCCGACAGCGTTAGGACGGTTCGGGTAAACACCATTGAAAACAGGGCGCCGTATGTAAATCCACAGCTAACACCAAATTTAACTGACAGGCTTCGACAGAAGATCACCAATCAAACCAAGCTTACCATCACCAACAGTGAAAATGCACATTGGGATATTGCTGCCCGTATTGATGATTATTCGGTAAGTACAACGGGTGTAACTTCCGCCAATGGCCAGCAACAAGCATCAATCAACCGCTTGACTGTTCGTATACACGTAACGGTGAATAAACGCATTGCGAACAAGGTTGATGAATACGATGTAAGCCGCAGCTTTGACTTCAGTTCACGCCAGTCGTTACAAGCTGCAGAAGCCTCTTTGCTTGACGAGATGCTTCGCAACCTGACAGACGAAATTTTCAATAAACTTTTTTCCGAATGGTAATGTAACTTGCCATTTATGGGCGGACGAATTCATGCTTTGGCGCAGCAGCTGACAGGCAAAACAACCATAGAAGAATGCAGTTTAGACGAGATTCAACACATCGCTAATCGAAACCCTTACTTCGCTCCTGCACAATTTTTATTACTCCAAAAATTAAGACAGACCGGTGCCGCCGAAGAAGCGGAAAAGCAATACCAGAAAGCTGTTCTCTTCTTTCATGATCCTTTGCAATTTGAGCACTTTATTTCATCCGATAAATTCACGGTGGAAAGTGAAGAGTCGCTTCCCATCGTAACCGAAACGACATTACCGGAACAATGGTTGATACCATCGGAAGAACAGGAAATTGTTACCACGGGCACGGATGAACCAACAGAGATTACTTCTGAAGAAGCTCTAGAAGTGGAGCCTATTGTCGAGAACAAAGAAGTTGAAGTGATTGAAGAACCAGCTTCTGATCAGCAAGAAGTGACTGAAGATGTTGAACCTATTTTGATCAGCGATGATGCGCCGCTTGAAAGTGCTGTTCTAGAAGAACCAGCAGCTGACGCGATACCGGCAACGAACGAAGAAAACGTTCCTGAGCATATTGACTCCGTCGCAAGCCCAACTTCAACGTCTGAGCCTGCCGAATTAGCCTTCGAACCATTTCATACCGTTGATTACTTTGCCTCACAGGGCATCAAGATTTCTCAGGAAGAATTGCCGAAAGACAAATTAGGGAAGCAGTTAAAAAGTTTTACCGAATGGCTGAAGACCATGAAACGACTGCCCGCCGTTCAAATAGAGCAATCCGTCGAAACGTCTGCTGAAAAAAAAGTAGAGTCGATGGCAAGCCATTCTGTTACAGAGAGTAATGTTGTCACAGAAGCGATGGCGGAAGTGTGGTTAAAGCAGGGAAATAAGGAGAAAGCTTTGGATATCTACAACAAATTAAGTTTGCTCAATCCCTCCAAAAAGGCTTATTTTGCTGCCAAAATCGAAAATCTAAAGCTGTCATGACCATCCTTTTCATTATTCTGATCATTGTCGCCTGTGTGGTGTTGAGTTTAGTAATTCTTGTGCAAAACCCTAAAGGTGGTGGTCTGGCCGGAAACATTGCCGGCATCAGCAACCAGTTCATGGGCGTTAAGCAAACAACCGACGTACTGGAAAAAGGTACCTGGATTTTTGCTGGTGTAATCGCGATTCTTTGTATCGTTTCTACCATGTTCATCGCAGGTGCGAGAGACATCAACCGCACACAGAACCTTGGTAATGGAAACACCAACACACAGCAGTCAGCTCCTGCGCAGCAACCGGCACCTCAAAACGGCGGACAACTGCCACCGGCTGGCGGACAATAAGCGATTAAGATTCATCACGATATTCTGAAAACCCTGTCAACCCTGACAGGGTTTTTTGTTACTTTGATCGTATGAAGAAGTTCGTTAAGATTGGCCTTGCTTTACTGGTAATTGTTGCCGCTGTCGGTGCCTGGATTTTCTTTGGTTCAGCGACGGGATTTTCCGAGAACAAAGAATACCTATACATCCGCTCAGATGCGGCTACCCAACAAGCGGTATTGGACTCCTTGGAAAAGAATAAGATCATCACCAACAAAGCGGCCTTTAACTTCCTGGCAGGTCGCATGGGCTATTGGGAGAACATTCGTCCCGGACGATACGAGATTAAAAAAGGCGCAAGCCTCTTGAGCGTTGTTCGTATGCTTCGCAATGGTCAGCAATCGCCCGTGAACCTAGTCATCACAAAGCTTCGGACCAAAGAAGATTTTGCACGTGCAACGGGGTCCAGGTTTGAATTTGATTCACTGGATATGATCTCCTTTTTGAACAATGCTGACTCAGTTGGGAGGTACAATTCAGACACAGCTGCTGCCCTATGGCAAATCCTGCCGGATACCTATACGTTTTTATGGAACATTTCTCCTAATGAAGTTTATCGGAGGTTATCAAACGAATCAAAAAAGTTCTGGACAGAAGAACGCAAAACAAAAGCGCAGGCCATTGGACTGTCGCCCAAAGAAGTGTATGTGCTTGCTTCTATCATTGAAGAAGAAACAACTAATCATAAGGAGAAAGACACCATTGCCAGCGTTTACCTCAACCGGTTAAAAACCGGGATGCCGCTGCAGGCTGATCCAACGCTGAAATTTGCTGTCAGAAATTTTGCTTTGAAACGAATTGCCGGTGATATTTTAAACACGGTTTCTCCTTACAATACGTACAAAAACAGGGGCTTGCCTCCTGGTCCTATCTGCACCCCGTCAAAAATCACTATCAATGCCGTACTAGATGCTGCACAGACAAATTTCCTGTATTTCGTCGCCAATCGCAATCTCAATGGACACTTGTTCAGTGCTACATTTGAAGAGCATGTACGGAAAGCAAATGAATACCGCAACCAGGACAAGGCAAGACGCGAGAGAGATTCAGTAAAGAGTGTGAACCAATAAGAACCCTGTTTGTCAGGTTAATAGCCGTTAAAGAAATGATAAGCGGCATACAGAAAACCCGATATTTCAGGAACTTTATAAAAACGAAAGTCATATGAAAAAGTTGCTCATGCCTTTTAGCCTCCTGGCTTTTAGCCTTCTTTCCTTCATGCCTATTGCCGAACTGCCGATCGGGGCAGATATTCCTAGCGCTGATGTGAAGATGAAAGACATCAGCGGCAAGGAAGTGAGTTTAAAAGATGCAAAGAAGAAAAATGGGTTGCTGGTGATGTTTAGTTGTAACACCTGCCCTTATGTGATCAAAAACCAACAGCGTACAAAAGAGATCAGTGCCTATGCGCAAAAGAATGACATCGGTGTGATCCTGGTGAATTCAAACGAAGCCCAACGCGGTAGCGATGATTCCTTTGAAGCCATGAAACAATATGCAAAGGCCCAAGGCTACAATTGGTATTATGTAGTAGACGAAAAGAGTGCTTTAGCTGATGCCTTCGGTGCCAACCGTACACCCGAAAATTTCCTGTTTAACAAAGAGGGAAAACTGGTTTATCATGGAGCCATTGATGACAACCCGGAAGAAAGCAGCGTCACCCGCAAGCATTTAAAAGAAGCGATTGATGAAATGATTGGTGGTAAAGATGTTTCGGTAAAAACATCGAGGTCAGTTGGCTGCACCATCAAACGTGCTAAATAATACAGAAACCCCGCCTAACGTAAGCCCTGCTCAGCGGGGCTTTGTTATTTGTAAAAAGCTTCTGTGTAAAAGCGGACAAACGAAGTTCCCCATGGGATTGATTCAGGATCTATCTCTACTTCTTTAAAAACCTGTTCAATGGCTAATACAGGCAAATTGATACCTAAACCTATGGCAGCAACACTTGTTCCTTGTAACCTGGGATTAATCTCCAATAATTGAAAAAGGCCTTTCTTGTTTTGCTTTAACTGCAATCCGATAGGTCCGGAGAGAGGAAGCGATTGCAGAACGTTTCGGCAATAGGAAATGATTTGCTCGTTGTTCAAAAAAGTTCCCTGGACTGAAATCCCAGCATTCATTTTCTCGCGGCTGCGTGGAAGTATCAGTTTGGGTGTTCCATTCTGCACGATGCAATCCACCGTGAATTCTTCGCCGGGTAAATATTCCGAGACCAGTAGTGTCGGAAAACTTCGGTCCTGGAGTATGCCGCAAATCTTGTCAAGTGTTGAATAGATATGATTGGGTTTATGATGGAATAGCAGGTTGTATTCATCTACGGTTTCCTGCAGGATGCGGACTCCCCTGCTACCGTTTGAAACGGTTGGTTTGATGCAGACTGGATTCTGCGGGTAACCAAGTTGCTTAGCAGCCTTGAGGAGGTCTTCAGTCTTGTCGACTATGTAAAATTCAGGGACTGAAACTCCTTTTGATTGAAGATGTTTATAAAGAAGTCCTTTGTCATTAGCAGTTTTCAAACTTTCAAACTGCGAAACTATAACCTCTACTCCTACTCTTTTAAACTGCTCCCGGCTTTGCGAAAAGAGAAGAAGCTCTTTTGTAACCAACGGCAGAATCACCTCTATTTTGTGCAGCTGACATTGTTCAAGTACGTAGGAAATAAACCGGTCCTCGTCAGCTGCGGGTATGGTGATAAAATTCGTATGGAGGAAGCGGCCGCTTGCTTTTTCATTGCAATCAGCCGTAAACAGGTCGTACCCTTTGGCAAGCAAGGCCTTGATGATTCCTGGTCCGCCTGGAGCGCCAGCTCCTGTCAATAAAACTCTTCTCAAAACATATCGATTAGAAAATCATACGAATAACTTCAAAGGATTCAGCGTAAGCTACACCCGCTTGCACACCCCGTACTTTGGCAAGGGAGCGAATAAATCCTTCGCCAGCATAGGGACGATGGACCTGTGAATGGTAACAGTTAATGGCTGCAATTTTTCTTTTTACATCGCTTTCAGTCAAGGAAACAAAAAGCGGGTTGTTGAATTGTAAGTTGTTCCAGGGAAGTTCATAGCCAAGGATCGTAGAAAATTTAAAAGCACGAATCGCTTCATTTGTCATCGTCTGATGGTCCTGGTGAACATCTTGCATGGAGGGAATAAAAACAATGTCGGGGTTGATCTCCGTTCGCAGTTGAATTAATTGATCAAGAATTTCCTGCCTTTTCTCGCTAAAGCGTCTGACCGCAAAATTGAACAAGGATAAGTTGGCCGGTGGAATCCCTAATGTTTCGGTAGCCTGTTTGACTTCACCCTTCAAAACGTTTTTATCAAAGCCCTGAGGAACGGATTCTTCGCAGCTGGAAAAAGCGGCGTAATAGACTTCATTCTCACTAATTAATTTACAGATTGCACCGCCGCATCCGAATTCGCCGTCATCGGTATGCGGTGCAATAATCAGTATCCTTTTGTTTGTGATCATCCTTTGCAGTAAACTTTATGGCACAAGATAACACTGCAAGCCCTTTTGCATACACCCTCTTGCCTTCCATGTACTGCGAATTGACACCGTATACTTATTCCTTTGGCTTCAGCATTGCTTTAATTTCGGCTTCTAATTTCGTTTTGCTCAATTCTTCTTCATAAAACTTCCGGTAGCCGGTAGCAGGGTTAATGAAAATACTTGCGGGAATAGCGCCAGACCAGGAACTGTCTACTGCAGGGCAAAACACATCGGCATTCGATTCGCCAAGGAAAACGACAGGTGATGTAAGCTTTAATTTTTTTGCGAAGGATGATACTTTGGTTGGATAAGCTTCTTTTAGATCTAGGCTCACCATAACAAGTTTCACTCCTTGTTCTTTGTATTTGTTCGCCATTTCGTGGAAATGGGGCAATTCAGCTATGCAAGGCTTACAAAAGGTTGCCCAAAAGTTCACGATGGTCGGCTGCTGGGCACTATCAATGGCTGCTTTTAAATCAGCCAATTTCCAAACAGGAACTTTCTGTGCAGCTACGGTGATTCCTGCAAATGCGAAAAACAGAAAAAGTAAATATTTAATCATTTTGGTCATCACTCATCCCCCATTGGTTTGCTAACGTTTTGTATTCCTCAGCTGGTAATTTGATTTCGTCATAATGACCTGCAGCTTTCTTTTGTCGAAATGCTTCGTAAAGACTAACTGCACAAGCCACGCTGATGTTTAACGACTTGATCATACCGACTTGCGGAATAATAAAATTACCGTCAGCTGCTGCTCGTAATTCGTCGCTGATGCCACCATGCTCATTCCCGAAAACCAAAGCCGTACTCTTTGTCAAATCAAGCTCATATAAACTTACAGCATCTGAGGACAAATGGGTCGTTAAAATCCGGCCGTATTTTTTTCTTACTTCACGAACGCAATCCTCAAGGTCATCAAACTGGTGTACGACAAGCCATTTGGCTGCGCTGCTGCTGCTTCGGTGGCCCCATTTCTCGTGCCTTGGAACTTTTGTGGTGAGGACATATATTTCTTTGACGCTAACGGCATCGCAACTCCGCATGACGGCTGATATATTGTGTGGGTCAAAGACGTTTTCAAGGATTACGGTTAAGTCGTTTTGACGGTGTTTTAAAACGTTTTTGATTCGAGATTGTCGTTCGGGAGTCATGATCTGCATTTTTAAATGAAAAGGATAAACCTCTTTTAGTTTATCCTTTCATTCAGTCGGGTGAACTGGATTCGAACCAGCGACCCCTTGCACCCCATACAAGTGCGCTACCGGGCTGCGCCACCACCCGAGTGGGATGCAAATGTAAGGTATGTTCATGAGTGAAACAGGATCACTTTTTTTTCATAATGTCTAGGAGAAAAACTAAGTTACTGTTCATGGAAGAAATGCGGTTTTCGGCGCATACAGTTTCTTCCTGAGCTAGGTTTGCACTTTGTGAAAAACACCCAAGCGTTAACGCGGAAATACGCAATTTTTGATGTGCTTTTTCCTATGTGATTGTAAATGCATTATTGATTGCCACTTAGTTTCTTTCTTCCCTTGTTTTTAGTCAACTATTTTTTGAAAAAAAAAATCTGGTCGCTTTTTTGCTAAGTGAAAAAAAATTATTTTCGAACCATCCTTGAAAGATGAAAGCACCGTGAAATATCGGGCTATTTATAAAACCAATATCCAACAATGAGAAAACTCTATCTGCTTGTGCTGCTTGCATTTGCTTATGTATATAGCAATGCTCAATGTAACTCCGGAACGTATACAGAGCCTCAGTTTTCTATCTCAGTTCAGAATCCCAACTGTCCTGTGGCCGGTGAAATAAGGGTTACATCGGTCACCGGCGGTGTCGGTCCCTATACTTACACGTTAACTCCCGGTAACATAGTAAATAGTACAGGTGTTTTTTCAAACGTAAGTCCAGGAACTTATTTTGTTGAAATGAAGGACGCCTGTGGAACCATCCGCACAAGGCAGGCAACAATTACTCCGTACGCCTTTTCAACATCATCCAGTTACACTTCGCTTGGATGTGGTCAATTTGAGTTTGCTATTAATTGTTCTGCCACAGGTCCTGCCTTACAGTATGGCTATTCTTTTTTCGGCGATACGACCATTAATTGGGGAACTAGTGCAGTTTTCAGCCTGTACGTGGGCCGACCTACTAATGTAAGCCTATACGTAAAAGACAGTTGTGGTAATATTGCAGTAAGCCAGCAATCGATCCCACAGCATTTGATCGGCTACATTAAGGAACTACAGGAAAGGATAGAATGTAGCTGGCAGGAAATTTATCCAGTTTATTTTGGTTTCAACGAGCCAAAAGTTTGTCTATATAAATCACCCCAAAATGAACTGGTTGAATGCAAACAGGCACCTCCGGGCGGCTACACAGGCGGATCTGAGACAAACTTTTTCAACCTTCCTTTCGGACAGGATTGGTATGTAATTGTTGAGGACGGATGCTTCCGTGACTCCATGTTTTTTAAAGATAAGACTTCTGCTGGCGGGGTGGAAATGAACCCATTTAACTGGAAATGTAACACCTTTGATCTGCATGCAGATGGTAACAATTCAGGAATCGTTTGTTTGTACAATTCTCTAAATGATTCCCTGATAAGTTGTAAACAGGCAAATGATACCGCCATCAATCCAAATACTGGTCTACCGTGGCCCTACGGTGGTGCCGAGTGGTACGATCTTCCTTATGGTACATATTATGCTTACATATTTGACCCTTGCGCTGATAGTTTAATTCGGATTGACACAACGGTAGTTTACCCCCATAAAAGAGAGTTGAGCTTGTGGTCAAGCTGTATGGTGACGGAAACACTTTTGTATTCCAACTTTTCGATGGAAACACCTTTACCTTGGACAACTCGGATTTTTTGGCCGAATGATTCACTAGTAAAAACAAATATTACTACGTGTACTTGCAATCCGATGAATTTTTTTACATTTCCAACAAGCCCAAGTCCAAGTACTTATAAAATAATACAAGAAGATGGATGCGGAAGACGGGACACAGGTTATCTTGTCCAACCACCAATGTATCCGGTCCGACGTTTCGAATTACGTGGTGGTTGTCCAGGCATAAATGGGCTGTCGGGGGGCGGTGATATTATCATGTACGGCAACAGAACTGCCTATCAAGGCCCAGGCATCGGTGCGCCTATTTCAACCGCAAAGATCATCCGCAAAGACGGTGCGGTGGTCGACATACCTTCAGCACACAGTTATTTCAACGGTTCCGAGCGGGTATATGAATTTACCAATTTAACGGTAGGAATTTATGTGATTGAGTCTTCCGTAGGTTGTGAGGGATATAAAGTTCTTGACACCTTTGATGTCAAGCCCTATGTTTACCCAACCCAAGGGCAAACGCATATTTTACAGTGTGGGATCAATTCATTCGCTTTCCGCGATACAGTAGTAGGCGGACTTGCGCCATTTACCTACGAAATTACAGCCACTAGTCCGCTGGTCCCGTCCTTTTTAACCGGCGTACAATCATCGAACGTTTTCATCATACCGCCGGGAAATAATTTGAACACAATAACGATCCAGGTGAAAGACGCATGCGGCAATTCAAACACCAAAGAGTTCCCAGTGCAACATTCATATAGTTGTGAAACACTGGAAGTAAACAATAGTGATTCGCGTCCGCAGTTCCGCAGTAGCCTTGTGAAGATATACCCTAACCCTGCTTCGAAAGATTTTACAATTGCCTTTGCACAGCGGAAAAAAACTGATTACCAGGTTGAAATTTTCAATTCCGCAGGGATAAAGTTGTTTAACCAAGTACTCCGAAATGTCGACTTCAAAGAATTTCAGGTTAACGAGAGCTTCAAATCTGGCGCTTACATCGTGACCATTACCGACCTGAAAAATTCACAGCGGCAACATTTCAAGCAAATAATTTTTTAGGCCGAAGATGAATAGCCATGACGAATATTATAATTGGGCAATTTCCTGTAAAAGACAAATTGCAAGGACGCCAGTCGAAGTTTGTGGTACAGTGATGAAACAAAAGCCTATAAAAGAGTCTTTCTATTCTATTAAACTTGCCCGACGACGAAGTGCGTTTACCAAAGCGGTATCGAGGCCTGCTAAAAAGAAAAAGCAGACGGTACTACCTGCCGGCTTTTACAATAATATGAATAATATGATCCAACCTATGCTGTGGCTGGCGATAATGCAGGCATAGCCGGATGTTCCTTTGTTTGGTGAAAAAACTTTACGTACTGAGGCAGCTTGCGGAGAGGCTTAATGAGCGAAACAGCGAAAGCAAATGGGACCCTGTTTTCTTTCAAGGCCAAGTAATCACGACGGTTTGCACGTATCCTTTTTTGAAAGCTTCCATTGCTCATTCCACCTTTCCGCATTTTTACAATTAACTCCGGCAGATAATAGGAACTAATGCGGTGCTTATAGAGATAGCGTGTCATTAGCTCGAAATCGGAAGCCGAAAAATAGTTTGTTTCGTAGCCTCCCAATTGGTCAACGACGTCCTTCCTCACATAAAAAGTGGGATGAGCTGGCATCCAGCCAGTCCGGAACAAGGAGCGGTGGTACGAAGTGCCACGCCAAAAACGGTGAACTTTATTTGTTTGCTCAGCATCAACATAAATTAAATCGCCAAAAAGCGAATCCACTTGCTGGTGTTGAAAACAGCTGACGATCTTTGAGATGACGTCTCTTCCAGCCAGCATATCATCGCTGTTCAAAATTCCAATAACATCACCTGTGGCCATTTTCATACCCTTATTTAAGGCATCATACATGCCATTGTCTTTTTCAGAAATCCATTTTGTAACACAGGAAGAGTTCTGCTGGATGATGGAAAGGGTCTCATCGGTCGAGCCGCCATCAACGACAATATATTCGATATTCGGATAATCCTGGTGATAAACTGACTGAATAGCGTTTTGCAGATAACGGGCAGAATTAAAAGTTACCGTAATAATTGATACTTTCATCGTTTACAGTTAGCGATTAAAAATGTTTCTTAACATGATTTACTGTTTCCTAAATAGCCAATAACTATTTAAAGAGCAAAGCAACCATTGCGGTTAAGATTTTCCACGGAAAGAATCAGGATTGTGTACGGTGGGTTTCTCAGGTTAAGCATCGAGCCGGCGCATCAAACTCGAATGACAAACACAATAGGATTGAATATGGAGCCCAGAGGATATATAGATGGGTGATACGCAGTTCAAATGTAGGTCAAAATTTTCAAAGGTGGTAGTTATACGCCCAATCTTTTTTGCGCTTTTACTTGCTTCGCTGAATACATCGGTATTTATTTTAAAATTTTCCGGTCCTTTACCTTCCGCGCCGGATTTCCCTGGTAAATAGAAAAAGCGTCTAAATTCTTGGTTGCAATCGACCCGACAGCTAGCACAGCATGGGATTGGCAGTGAACACCTGGACAAACGACTGATTTAGCACCAATCCAAACGCCTTTTTCAAGGTATATGGGCTTTACGATCAAATCAAATCTGATGGCAGTGAAATCATGGTTTCCGGTTAAAAGGTAGGCACCCTGCGAGAGGCAAACGTTATCGGAGATGTGAACACCGGCCAAGTTGTCAATCCATACATCTTCCCCTACCCAAATATAACTACCCATCACTAAGTTCCAGGGGTATTTAATGTTCACATTTGGCTTGATAATAACTCCCTTTCCCACCTTTGCGCCGAAGATGCGGAGTAGCCTAACCTTCACTGAAGAAAAAAGAAAAAAACGGTTCTGAAAAAAAAGAAAGCTTGTGAAATACCAGAGAACCCGTTTGATAGTGCTCCCTGCGTAGTACCAACTATTATTATAGCCGGATAAATCGGTTTGCAAACAATGCTGTTCTCTAGGCGTGTTGCTTTGTAAATCGGTCATAAAAATAAATCATTCCGAAAATAAAGACATAACAAATAACATTAAAAATCAAGTGATGATCAACCTTGAGATTTGTATTGGGGGTCTCCTGAATAGCTAACAACAAAACAAAAATCCGAACAACATTCAAGCACCAAAGAACGGCCCAACCGCCCAACAACCAGAATATTTTCTCAATCATTTTCCCCCTGTTGACTAGGATGAATGCTGCCCAAAAACTCATGACACCATAACCTACACACGAATACACCATTGTAACACGTCCGCCGCCCACGATTCCGATTGTTAGTTCATTAATACGTTCTATTTTCTGCGAAAAAATTTGCAAAAGAAGACCAGCACTTGTGAGGATCGAATTCCGCAGGGGTGAAATAAAGTTGAGATAATTTGCCACAAATGAGCTGTACATGTTTTCCGGAGTGGATAGACCTATGATGATTAAACTGCCGGCATAAAAAAAAGAAAAGGATGCCAGAAAGCGCATAACATAGAGCAAAAAGGGACGGGTAAATAATGTCTGCATGTGGCCGGAGTTTTTGCTACTGGAATTGATTCACGTTAAAACGATAGATAGTCTGAAGCTGCTGTAATTATGTGATCAATCAACGTTGATTAAATGGCAAGTAAGTCCTTTTTGTCGATTTTTGCACTGAGTTTCAAACCCATACTTTCAATAAGCACCTTTGCCTTATTTCCCAAGACCTCTAAAACTATTCCCTGGTAATTGACAAGTATTCCGTTCTTGACAATCACACGGTTATTAACCTGCAGGTCAAGCTCTTCGATATCCACTTCGGCGAACTCCCGTAAAAAGCGTTGAATAGTATCAATCTCCGACGCCCGGACGATTGCTGGCTTTCCGTTCCAGTAGACAAAGTTTACAACTCCGGGAGTTTGCAAAATTGCCAACTTTTCTTTTTCCTGAATATAAACGAAAACATAACCCTTAAACAGAGGTTCTAAAACCATTTTTTTCCGATCGCTCCATTGACGCACAACCCGGTTCAAGGGGCAATAAACCTGTATGTTTTTTTCTTCCAGAGCTTTTGCTACTTTTTTCTCCCACCTTGGTTTGGTATATACGGCATACCAGTTCGCATCTCCTACCATTGTCAATTCAATGTTTTCAGGCCAAAGCTAAAGCGAAAACGGCGGTTTAAAACGGTGGCAAACTAGACATGGCAAAATAGAATTAAAGCAAAAGGTAGTTAAACTAGTTCTCCATATTACAATTTGGAAAGAAAAAGCACCGCGTTGCCAGCCTTTACACAATTATGGCGTAACATGCTTTCATCTTGTTAGACTAAAAATAGTTCCTTTAAACGGTGTACTATAATGAGTAACACAATAAAAATGGATATAACAACACTGCTAGTGAAAAATGCAGCGTGAGCAATGGCTATCCTTTCAAAGCAGGAGTTGCAAATAATGATTTCTTTTGACGAACTGCGGCATCCTCTTTCCCGCTTCCGGTTTTTGAATAGAAGTAAAGCACTAGCAAAAGTAAAACAGCATAGGAAAGATAATTGAACAACTCATGCGCATTCGTACCTAGGTATTCCGCTATCGACCATTTTTCAACCATTGCGATCATCATGATTACAACTCTGATACAATTAACGAAAAAAATTGTAACGACTCCCAGAACCACCCAATTTACTTTTTGTCTAATAGGCAGGCGGTGAGCACAAACAAATGCTATCCAGAAACTCTTTACCCCAATTCCAAGACAGGCCCAAGCCATTGCAAGTATGGAGTAACCATCCGCAGATCGCAGTTGATCCCCTACAAGGGTAGTTTGATAGTTCAACAGTGAAAGGAAAAATTGGCTGGTGTATAGCACCGCTGACCGGATGGGGACGGGAAAATTCAGGTATTTTTCAACAAAGGGAAAATAGAACCCAGAAGGAGCTACAGCAGCAACTACAAAAAGGTAGGAAAAATAGAGTGCAAGAAACAAGCCTGCAAATCGTAGATAGAATCGGTAATCGAAATAGCGGAGTGTGTTTTTTAACATAAGTAAGCGGATAGAAAAAGCCGGCAATAAAGATATTGCCGGCTCAAGTAAATTCTAAATTAAGCAGCTACTTCTTCTTGCTTTCTGCGCTTGCGGGCAGTTTTTACTGCGGCAATAGCACCAGCACCTAAAACAGCTGAAATACCAAAGTCAAAAGGAACAGGAACTACTGTGAAGTTGCCGGTTTGTGTTCCGAAAACCTGGTCACCGTTGTACTGAGGGTTTTGGGTAAACAAGCTCGCAAAGTTTACGTTGTTACCGTTCAGGTCAACCACAACATGGCTGTCAAACAAAACGTTCTGCAGTGGATTAAACGCGTTCGGCTGCGTAGCTGGGCGGATAGCATAAACCTGGCCGTTGTAAGTAAACACGGTACCAACAGTAACTGTAGACTGAGCACCTAGCTGTTGGTTGTTCACCATAACACCGTTAACCGTACCAGTTACAAAAACCGGAATGCCATTAATCAAAACGGGGGTACCAGCTGCTGGCTGAGCATTTACCGAACCTGCAAATGCTAACGCTCCAACCGCAAGAATCAATAACTTTTTTTTCATCTTCGAAAAATTTTTAAATTAAAAAATAGTTTTGGTTCCACAGAATTGGAGTTCGCAAAGGATTGCTATGTTAACAGCAGGAAATGAGATTAAGATTAAGACGGATATTTAAGGGATATTGAACGCAGATGTGGAGCAAATATAAAGAAACATCTCAGAAAAAAATATTTTTATCGATTTTTTCTAAAAAATATTTTTGTGTACGAATTGCAGGTTCAAATCTTTTGGAATTAACAATAATCGCTATTATAGCATTTTGTACAGAGTCTCCTCAATTTTGCGACCATACTGATCAAACTTGACAGCACTACGCCATTGTTCGTTCCGGTTTTTGTACTTGGTTTTCTGTGCTATTTGCACACCATTCGCAAAGTTTTGAAACAAAACCAAGCTATCTGTTTCTGTAACCGTCATTAGAATCTTATCGCGTTTCTCGTAAGTAATCCTCTTCATCGTATCTCCTTTTGCACTCACATTAGCACTGAGGAGCGGGTCGTTCCCGGAGTAAAGAGTCACATCTTTGGAAACTACATTCCCTTTACTGTCCAAGAAATTTGTACCCACTACTTTTTTGTCCTTATCATATTCATAAACGCTCACAAGCGTATCGTAGCCAATGCTTGCCGCGCTGGCGGTTGCTAACTCCAAAGGGCCTCCGGTAACCAGGTCATAATTCTTAATCTGGATAGAGATAGATTTCACGATCAGATTAGAATCGTTGAACACAAAGCGTTGGTCCATGATAACTTTACCAGCGCCGTAAACTGTTTTTGCGATATTTCTTCCCTTCTTGTCAAACGTGTAATGTGTCGCTGTATGTTGTATTGGTTTTTTCGAACCATCTATAACGTAGGTGATTTCATCCGACAAAAATTCCTTCTCGTATTTATTCACAATAAATGTGATCGAACTGTCCGTAACAAGTCCATCCTTATACTTTTGCGTGTAAACGTACGTCGTGTCTGGATGTCCCATGGAGTTTAACTTGTACTCGTAACGGTTTTTTTCAGCGAGAACCCAATTTTCTGCTGGAGCAGTAGTAGAGGTTTCATCTTTTGAGTTACATGCTACGGCAAAAAATACCAAGCAGGCAATAACTAATTTTTGCATATTACTTTTGGTGTTTGTTTTTTTAAGTAAAACGTTTGTGATTGAAATTACGTGCTAATGTAATCCATTGTCTGTCCGGAAGCAATTTTAATGATTTTGAATAAATAGCAGCTTAAAGACATAGGTTGACCTTAGAAAACCGGTAGGCGCCTTATTGACGTTTGAAGGTCGTCTTTTTCTCTTCCTATTTTTATCGTAGTGGTGGCAACAAAAAAACTCGCTTTTATAAACCGAAATAGAGGACTCCCACCCTTCTTTATAATAGCCAGATGGATAGCCCGAAAGAACTAATGAAGGAAAAAAATAATCTTAGAGGTTTAAGTTCTGTGAATGAGAAACATTTGTGGGCTGTGGCTGAACAATTATCTTTCCCGCCAGAACATCACCTGAGAATAAAAAGATATTTTCTTTTTGTCGAGAGAGAATGCCGTATGAGGTGCCGGCAATTACAAAAAATAATTTAAACGACTACTTGTTGAATATGAAAAAAAAATTACGAATTACCTTGCTTCTTTTTTTCGGTTTAGTCATTGCCACTGAACTTTTTTTACGAATTTATTATGGCTTCTGTGACACAGTGTTGATGCAGGAAGACAGCTATTATGAATATATAGCCCAACCCAATCAACGTCGTTTTCGCTTCAGAAATCACATTAATTACAATTCGCTGTCAATGCGAAGCGACGAGGTTGACACGTCCGCCCTTACCATCCTGGGTTTTGGGGACTCTATCATTAACGGCGGGGCTCAAACTGATCATGATTCATTAGCGACTACCCTACTCTCTAAAGCCCTGACCAGTACTTGGGCCCATAAAGTCCAGTTTTTAAATATTTCAGCAGGGAGCTGGGGCCCGGATAATTGTTTCGCCTACCTTAAAAAACACGGCAACTTTGGGGCAAAACAAATTTTTCTTTTTGTGAGCTCACACGATGCCTACGATAACATGAGTTTTGAAAAAACGGTTGACGCTAATATTAATTTCCCTTCCAAACAATACGTATCGGCTATTTACGAGCTTTTCGATCGTTACCTGGTCCCGCGTTTGCAGGACAGATACCCCTCCTTGCGGCCCGAACAAAAAAAGGACGATCTTTCAATAAATAAAAAAACCGATAGTGCTGTCTTTAATCCTGGTTTCTATCAGTTTGCTGACTATGCCCGGTCTAACAATATCCCCTTAACAGTCTATTTGCATGCGGAGCAGACGGAAGTGACTTCGGGAGGTTATAACGATCAGGGTCAGGCTATAATCCGGTTTGCAAACGAAAACGGAATTCCTATTCTCAAAGACCTGGAAAACGGGCTCACGATTGAGGATTTTCGCGATCCGATTCACATCAATGCACGGGGCCAGAGAAAGCTGGCGGCAACAGTACTCGCTTACCTGAAACAAACAAGCAGAAATTGAGATACCCAAACATATCTAAATATGTTTGGGTAGTGCTTTGTGTGCCTTTGCTCATCAAACGGCAGCTGGACGAATGCTAACAGCTCTGTTCCATTGCGATGTGTTCACTTTTATCTACGTTCAGTAGCTCAATCAACGCAAAAAGTCAATGATCAGCAGAATCTTTTGTTATGCATGCTTCATAGATTTTAGCATCTACTAAAAACCGGAACCAAAAGCCTTGAAGAAAGTGGAAGATAAGGCCGGGTTTTCCATCCATGAAACCACGTTTAATAATAATCCGGTAAAAAGAATAAAGAAAGACCCGCCAGAATATAGGGTAGCTGTAATATTTCATGCGCTGGTAACGTCTTTGTTCCATTACGTTCCCTTTCTTGTTGGGCTTTATCTTGCCTTCTTTGTTATCAAGATTTAAAATATCGTTGGCCTCAAGCGTCGCCCACCTATTATGGCGTGCAATAAAAGTCGTCAACGAGTCTGTGATAATATCAATGACATCTCCTTTGAGCACTTCACTGGCTCCTTCAATGATAAAATGTTGATCATATTCTTTTGCTTCACATGCGCCAAACCCTTTGCGGAAGATGATGCCATGGTAAACGGGGTAATGGCCCCCGTAACGGATCCATCTTCCTAAAAACATAGTACGGCGTGATGCCAGGAAACCATTGATATGACTCACGATACCTTTGGAAAACCGTGCTCGCAGTTCTTCGATAATTTCCGCTGTTGCGCGGTGGTCAGCATCCATGTTGAAAATCCATTCGTATTTGGCATCAACATTTTCGAAGGCCCAGTTGCGTTGTTTAGAATAATTTTCAAAAGGATGGTGATAGATGCGGGTAGAGAATCGTGAAGCAATTTCCAGGGTGTCGTCTGTAGATCCGGAATCAACGATAATTATATCATCGGTCAAATCTTTGATGCTTTGAAGGCAATCTGCAATGTTTCTGCTTTCATTATAGGTAAGGATGATGACAGTGATTGGTAATAACCCTTTCCTACGTACCTGGTCTGACGACAGTTCTTGAGAGATTGGTGAATTCATGAAAGTTGTTTGTATTGATCGATGTATTGTTGTGCCAGGAAGTTCTTATTAAAATCTCTCCGGATTAGGCGGGGGGTCAGTTCTCTGAAAGAACAAAAGTTAGCCCGGTCCTCATGTATGGTTTTTAGCCGTTCACCAATCGACTCTATGGTAGTTTGACAAATCCAACCCAGTTTTTTTTGCTCCACGTAGTCGGCAAGGCCAACCTTCTCTGTAATAAAAACCGGCGTGCCAACACTTAGCGATTCTATCACACTGTTCGCGAAGTTTTCATTGTACGATGTCAGGGTAAAAACGTCAATCGTCTCCAGGAAAACAAATTTTTCATCGCCGCTTTTCCACCCACACCATTCAATCCGGTTGTCAATTTTTAGCTGACGCGATAATTCACGTAGTGATTCAGCGTATGCAGACTCTCCTGTACCAGCAATTTTAAGTTGATAATTATAGTTGACGGAGGACAACCCTTTCATTAAAAGTTCAATACCCTTCTTCTGGTCAATCCTGGACAAAAAGCCAAAAATGATTGGATCTTCTTCCCGTCGTACCCTCTTGGTGCTGACCTCATCTTGTGGGAATCGAACAAGATTCGGAAGAACAAAGCCGTTCCATCCGGGGATGATCTTTTTGCAGTCATCCCATTCCAAGCGGGTGGTTGCATGCAGGTAACTAGCTTTCAGCAGACTTCGGCCTATGACTCTGTGAAGAAGGCGCTTGATAATCCCTTTCTGGTGTTCAAATGTATAGGAACTTAACATGCCCCGGGGTGAAAGAACATAAGGAGCTTTCTTTAACCTGCAGATTTGTGCTGCCCCAATAATTAGCAAACTCCACCATGATTGTAGGTTGACAATGTCAAAATTCGATACGCTTGAATAAAGCTTTTTCCAGAGGCCCACCGAAACATGGGTATGATCACCTGTCTGGCGTTTGAAATAGTAAACGGTGACGCCATTAACATTTGTAGGTTGCCCAGGACTTACGTCAAGTTCTTGTTTACCGTTGGCCGTTGTGGTATAAACCACTACTTCGTGCCCAATAGCTACCAGGGCCTCGGCTAATTCACTTACAGAGATAGCAGGGCCACCGTATATATAGGCGGGTTTATAGGAAGGTGTAACAAAAAGAATCTTCATAAATAAAGCGATGCGCCGGCGTAAGCATTTGAAAAAAGAAAGATGAATGTCAGGCTTTTTGCAGGTATTTGCGCTTCATCTTTATGAGAATGGAATTTTTGATCCGCCAGGTGCGTTTCATCTTGCTTAATGTAAGACGGTTAAATTCAGCATTCCACGGGGCCGTGCTGTATGTCTTCCAAAGCGAATAACCATGGTGTATTGTTTTACCGAACATGTCCCAAGGTTTTGGTGACCCTACGAAATGGACGATGGAGCTAGCAGCATCGGGCGGTTCTTTATCGCCCGGACACCATGCGTTATTAAAGATTGCAGGAAGTTGAGCAAATTTGCCTCTGCAAACTGCATTTAAAAGCGTTTGATCTACAGCCCACAGATCATCAGGATAATTGTTGGCTATTTCCTTCCATTGGGTTCGTACGTTCTGCCTTTCCCACTCCCGCAGATTCATCAGCAGCACCCCCGCATTAAAATAATCTGCCTCGGGAGTAATATTTAGTTTATTCATTAAGAACTCTCTCTCCAGAGCATACTTCACTTTGCCTCCCCCAGCCGCAGCGATGAAATGACCATGAAAGTTAAATCGCTCCAGTTGTAACACGTCGGTCAGCACAATGAGGTCGGCGTCGAGGTAAAGCACTGTATCTCCCCGAATGAAATCCGGGATCAGCAGTCGCCCGTAACTCGACCAGTCGCCATGCAGCGATCGTAAATGTCCAAATTCTTTTTCAGCGTCGAAATCAATAAAGTTCGATGAACCTTTAAACAGTTCAGCCTGTAAAAGGCAATCGATGCTGCTTTTATGAGCCGGAGTGCAACCGGAACAAAAGAACCATAAATTCAATTCCTGTGTGTTGCTGCAGTTCCGAACTAGAGAAGTTAGCGTAGCGCCGAGACCTTCCAGGCCGAGCGGATTTATTGTAAAAGCAATGTTCATGTACTTAAATTAAAGCTGGCAAAGTGGCCTGCCCTATTCTTCGGAGAGTATTATTCATCTTTTTGCACTAAAACGTTCAGGCGTCGAAGAACAACTGACAATGCAAGCAGCGCAAGAAAGCCATAAAGGATTTGGTTGAATATAAATTCAAAGCAGTTCCCCCGCCACATGGCACCCATCATCCCTGTAAAGACAAAAGCAACACCAAAGAAATATCCGCCAAAGAGTTCTTCGGCCTTATTGCTGATGACCTGCGCTAGCACACCATACAGAAAAAGAAAAATCCAGATTCCGGCGAGGCCAAAGGAAAGGTAACCATCAACAATATATTGGGGTTTAGCGGAGACGAATACGCCTTCTTCCACAATACCATTTTCAATGACCCGGACAGCAACGACATTCTCCGTAAGTGGCTTATCTCTCCAGAATATTCTGGGAACGAGGGCTACCATTGTTTGACCCAAAATTTCGAGCCCATAATAATCTGCGCCGTTATCGATGTTTTCTTTGTAACGCACAAAAATCCCAATCTCACTCAATCTTCCTGTTAAAAAAGCCCAGTTTGTTTCTGCAAGGCCTTCCCCGTTTATTCCTTCGCGAACTTTTTGAAGAGCTTCGGATTTCGCTGATTCAGCGTCTTTTTCGCCGCTCCAGTTTTGGGATCGGTAGGTGTTAACATAGGTCGGAAGAACAGCAAACAAAAGAAGCATTAGTGGGACAAAAACTGTCAGTATTATCTTTTTATAGAAAGGATAAAGAAATAATCCCAGCATTAAAAAGCTAACAATTACGGGTTCTTTAAAACCGGATGTGAGTGCCCTAGCCATATTTGTGGCGAAAATAAAACCCGCAATAGCTGTTAATCCTGGCTTCTTTAACGGAATAGAAAGTGCCAGACCAATGGTTGAAGCCACAAATGCGAGGCCTTCAATGGACCCGCCGAGAATAGAAAGACCACTAACTTTTGAAAAGCCAAATCCGACAACCCCAGCAATAACCCCAAACTTGATGAAAAAAGCCGGCCAGTTTACAATAGATATTTTGTATTTGGAAGCAATATTTTCTTTATAAAAAACCAGCATACCATGTACAAAGGCACCATGCCCCAGTACATAATATCGTTGGCAAGCTGCAGTAAGGTTTAACTCGGATTGCTCAACCAATTTATGTGGTACCTTGGTGAAAAACTCATAACCCATTAAATCTAGGAAATTGAAAACCGATGTGCAGCTCATGTAGCCGGCGAAGATGAGCTGTGTAAGAAAAAGAGGACGAAAGATTTTTTCGGCGAGTGGGATACCTTTATGAGTCGGTTTGATCTTATTTGTGAATGAAATAAAAAAGATGAAGAAAGATCCGAGCCACGCAATAAAATATGAAGTAGGAACACTGCCTGAAAAAAGGAGCGATACCAGAAAGGGTACGTAAAGCAGAAGATATTTACCTGCGCCGGAACTCTCCTTGGTTTCTACTTGTGACATGGAAGTTTTTTAAGTTCATCCAAAATAACAGAAACTTGTTTTTCAAAAGACCATTTTTCGATGATTTTCCGCGACACGCTGCCCGGGTCTTCACCCTGCTCAATGGCCAGGATTACATTTTCCAGTTTTTTGGTTAGGTCGTTTACATCCCCGCTTTCAAAAATGCACCCGTTATCGCTACCAACAAGGTCGGCTGCGCAACCTACCTTGTTCGAAACAACTACGGCCTTTCCTGCAGCCATTGCTTCGTTAACGGCTAACCCCCATGTTTCACCCGGTCCAACGGAAGGCAAACAGAAAACCTGGCAAGCCTGGTACAAAGCCGGCATCATTGACTGGTTCTGAAAATCAAGGAACCGGATTTTGTCCATTTTAGAAGATTGGCTGGCGGTCTTTTTCAGGGCCTTCTCGAGAACACCATTACCCGTAAAAAGCAGGTAAACGTCGGTTTCCTTCATATTTTCAAATGCCCGAAGCAGTGTAAATGGGTCCTTTTTGGGTTCGAATTTCCCGGCAAACAAAATGAGTTTCGCTTCAGGCGGAATGGAAAGACTTTCCCTGATCTGCATTACCTCGCCCGGTCTTGGTATGGAAAAACGATCGTTATCGATCGCATGTGGCGCAAACCGCAACTGTTCTTCCTTCAGGCCAAACTGCTGGAAATATCTTTTGTTCTCGCTCCCAACATAGAATGCAAGATCGATATAACGGTAGATAAAGCGGAGAATTATAGACCTAACCGCAGACCGGTGCCAGGGAGCTTTATCAAGCAAGTTTGAATCGCCCCGGAACCAAACCTTTGTTCTGCCGCTGAAGTGGCGCAGGATCTTAAGGTGGCTTTCCCATGCCCATCCATAAACCAGAATCGCATCCGGATTAAACTCTTTTATCTTTTCAATACCATTAGGGTTGGAAATGCCCCGGAAGTGGTCAGTGCCTGGCTTCGTTGATGAGTTTTCTAAGAACTTGTAGTCGTATCCTTCTAACAGGGGAATATCCCACTCAATGGTTTTTTGGAAATCCGGGTCATATTTTTCTAATGACGATTTACCCCAGGTATAAAACACTTTGGTTGCAGGATTATGTTTGGCGATTTTCTGAAATACCGGTGCATAATATTGAATGGGATGCGTAGTAACAATAGCCAGCCGATTCATTTCACAACGGCATTAAATAGTTCACACTGTTTTCTTGTCATGGTCCTTGCTGAATATTCGTTGATTACTTCCTGGTTCAAGGACGGCACCGCTGTACTGTTATTGGCAAGAGCACTTAAGAAACGGATCATCTGCTCTTCTATTTCAACCTCTTCCTGGTCAAAGGTTAATACCGTTCCTGCCCCGCAGGCTTTTAAAAAAGTGACAGCGCTGCTGGCTGGATGAAAAAAGGCCAGCAATGGTTTCTCGGCTAACACGTAAGGATAAATTTTTGACGCTGTGTAATGCGGGTCATTAGAACCGGGGATAAAAAGTGCCGATGCCGCGTCAAGTGTGTTTAGCGTCTGGTAAAATGGAATTCGATCGGTTATTTCCGTAACGTATGAGCCTACACCAAGCATTTCCGCGATTGGAGCAATGGTTGGAATTCCCTGCCCCGCTGCTGCATAACTGGTGCCAATGAAATAAAAATGTATTCGTTCAAAACCAGGCTGGCCTTGTTCAAGTCCTTCTTTAAACGATCTGAGTAACAGGGCAGTTGCATGGGCCATGTCTTTTCCTCCCCGCCCAACATACACAACACTCAATTCCTTTTCTTTTTTGGAAAATGCAGGCAGCAATTTGGAAACATTCTGCCTTGCAATTTCCATGTCCGGTTCAAAGGCGCCAAATGTGATAACCTTTTGCGGAGCTCTTTTGCAGTTGGAATAGCGCTCCGCAAGCGTTGTTAAATAGCCTGCTGAAACCGAAATGAGCCCGTCGACATTTCGCATGGCAATCGGTTCAAGATATTTGCTGATACGGTAGGCAGCCCAATATTTCGGTGGACGTTCGGCCTTTGGCTTGTCCTGGTAAAAATCGGAATGCCAGGGGTCCTGCATATCGATCACGTAGGGTACTCCAAACTTCTTTTTCCAATAGGCACCAAGCACACACACCGGAAATTGGGTAGTGGAAAAATAGATCAGGTCATAGCTCTTTTGCTGCAACAAACTGTTCACTTTCTTTCTAAAAAAATAAAGTGATCGAAGCCCAATACTGCCAAGCCCGAATTTTGCCGTCCATTTTTTAGAGAAAGCATCTACATAGTACACCTTAACCCCTTCTGGTAAGCTTTCGGCTAAAAGTTCATCAGTTACCATATCACTATGAGAAAGCTTTACCGACACAACATCTGCTTTCCAGCCAAACTCTTCAAAATAAGGTAGCGACATGCGCACCCGCTGCATATCTGCAGCGTTTGTCGGGGGGAAATAGGGTGAAATGATTAAAACGTTTTTCAATTATGTACCGATTAATGCGGTCAGGAAAAAAGTAAAATTGTTTTACAACAAACACATTTAATTGAAACAATTAACTAAGCATGTACCCGGCCCCTTTCGAGAGAGGTGCTTACCTGCCACAAAAATTCTTTTTTCACTAGGTCCCAGTTATGTTTCTCTTTGAACAATCGCAGGCTGTTGCTTTTATGAGTTTGTAATAGCTCTTTGTCGTGAAAGTAGGTTGCAAGATGACCAGCAAGGGCAACATAGTCTTTAGCCTTATATAAAAAACCAATAGATGAATGGTGTTGATAGAAATGTGCCTGCGCAGGAGTATCCGAAAAAATAACAGCGTTACCGCCCAGCAAATAGGTAAACAACTTATTACTCAATGCCACTTCATTGTTCCTGCAGAAGCCAGGTTCAATAGCTAAACCAACATCATAGTTGCTTGCCTCTTGCAACAATTCCTCAGGTGATAAAGTACCCCGAAAATAAATCTTAGGCTTGCGGTGAAAATTAAGGTCCGCTATTACAGTCGTAAACGCATTCAACACAGAAGGTATCACGTTTCCAAAAATGTGGAACTCTATGTCGAGCGACTCGGCATATTTCATGGCGGCAAAAACATCCTGCAGCCCCCGGTCCAGTCCCACAGATTGAGAGAACCAAAATAATTTTAATGCTGATGACTTTATGTCCTCTTGCTTTGGCGGATGCTGGATTATAGGGAAAACATTATTGATTACAATGGGGTTGATCCCATAAATTCTCTCGTATTCTTTCCCGATGAGCGGGCTTGCAGCCGAAACATAGGTTGCCTTTGGCAGGTAGTGATTCTCCAAGCGGGTCACAGCAACCTTCTCTTTTTCCGGTAGAAGCTGCCCACGGTGAAAGTCCTCCGCATCAAAGCTAAAGCCTCGACCTAACTTTTCTGCTGCATCAGCAGCTACAGCCAAGGCTCCGGCATTATGGGCAATAAAGAAATCTGCGTCCGACCTGAGAGCTGCTTTCAGCTGAAAGAAATAGTTACGGTTCAATACCAATTTTTCCAAGAGCAGCCAATTGAATTTTTTTTGCAAAAATGAACTTGCTTTATTGGAAATACCGGCAAAAACACGCCTGGATTTGGAACGGAGGCTTCCCCCCGACCAATCGAGGTAGTCAAATGTCCAGACTGGATTTCTCTGTAAGATTTTTAAGTCTTCGGTATAGCCATTCCGAACATGTTGAGAAAAAACAAGATGGACTTTGTAACCTGCTTCCGACAATGCGGAGGCTTCCTTTACCAGGCGGGGATTGGTAGAAATATGGTTCGGTGTCACGAGACAAATCTTTTTCTCCCTACTCACCTGTTGACTTGGTTTTATGAATCGATTGAAGAAAGAAGGCTAGCCTTTCCCCGTATACATCCCAGCTAAAGGAAGTTGCTTTATCCCTCGCCTTGGCCGACATTGTGGTTAATAATTCTCTTTCAGATAAAAGCGTTTTTAATCTTTCGACAATAATGCTGTGGTTCCTTATTGGTACAACGAACCCCTCCTGTCCGTCTTCTATCACTGAATCTCCCCCTGAATTAGTGGTACAAATAACCGGTACACCGCAGGCGAGAGCCTCCAACTGCACTAATGCCATTCCTTCATCCAGGCTGGGAAAAACAAATACAGACGCTTCATTGTAATAACTCACAAGTTCCTTATGAGCCACATGGGGTTTGTGGGTAAAGAGATGGGAATATTGATTGAACACCGGCTTAAACTGTTCTTCAAGTCCGCCAATCAAAAGGCATTCAAACTGGTATTTTCCGTGCAGTTCCTCCAATGCTTTAAAAAGATAAATCAATCCCTTTCGCACACCTACGGTCCCTACGAACAGTATCTTGAATTTTTTCTTTTCTCGCTGAACCGGTTTGAAATGATCCGTATTGGCGCCATAAGGAATAATCCTGCATTTTTCAGACGGTATGCCATACCGAATAAATGAATTGGCCACATGCTTGGATGGACATAGCAAATAATCAGCTTCCCTCGCTTCCTGTAATTGGCGTTCAACAATAAAGGCTGGTGTTTGGCCCGAAAATGTCAATCCAAGATTCTGGTATTCTTCAGCCAGTATCTCGTTTTGAAAACCGCTGCAGGACCCACACTCTTCAACGATCGTTACACCCCCTTGCTTGTTAACTGTTTGAATGGTTCTCAATCCTGACCATGCCCAGGTTAAGAGTACACTTGTGTTTTTTGCGGACCTAGCAGCAAGCCAGTCATACACAAGAGGCATTTGATAGTTAAGCCAATTCGTGAAACGATTGTTATTCCCGAAAACCTTGCGAAGCCCATAAACCAAAAGGAACACGGGCGGTAAAAATTTTACGTCTTTTTTTTGTAAGGGTACACGGTTTAGGTAATAATGGGCCGGATGCGATGTTAGCACTCTGTCGAGGAGATTACGCTTGCTTAGCTGGTAAGCAACATGATCTGAGTGGAATTTGGTGCCACAACTGATTGTAACTTTTGCAAGCTCTCCGACGGATTCATCCTTTTTCATTCCTTGTTCTTCATTTGAAATGAATCAATGTTCTATTAAAAAATTTTGATCTGATTATCTGCATTCTTTTCAACAATTTCCAGCTGACTTTATTGCCGATGAAGTTTGCCACTTTCCCACCATAAACCTCGTCTCCTCTTGACGGATGTTTTTGCAAGGTCTGGCTAAAAACTTCCAGTTCACGATAGAGCTCTTTGAATTCTGGATAAACACTATGCATTAATAGCCGGATCCCCTTGTAGGTTGCTGTATGAATATAAGGTATCAGGTCAGGGTGTTCGTTAGCCCTTAAAAGATGTTCATGTTTTAAACGTATGCTTTTAAACTGACTACGGTAAGCTTTGTCAGACTTTGACCCAGATAAGGAAGTGCCCGAGTGTGACTTTCGGTAAAAATTCATCTCCTCAGGAGTATATACAATTTCTTTCGATGACAAGATAACACGGCAGAAGTATTCGCCATCATCATCTAAGCTAAGATTTTCATTCCAGGTGCCGGCTTTTTCTATAACACCTCGCGGCACTAAAAATGCATTCGGCTGAATCATTCCCGATTGGTAATCATAACCTCCATACAGTTTTACTAAAAACCGCAGGGGATCATCTAGGTAAGCTTGAAAAAACTCGTCCCCATCGGCAATCGGTCGCTTATCCCCATCAAAAAAATGAACAGTTTTGCAAACGGCCAATTGGGATTGCGCGGTTAATAAATTGAGCTGCGTTTCAATTTTGTCCTCTCGTAAAAAATCGTCGGCATCTAGGAACTGAATATAGTCTCCATTCGCTGCTCGTAAGCCGTTGTTTCGGGCGGTGCTGGCGCCTTGGTTCTTTTGGCTTAAGACCCGTACATTCGAACTTTCATATTGCCGGGCGATAGTCAGCGTCGAATCGGTTGAGCCATCGTTAACAACGATCACCTCTTTATTCTCCCAGGTCTGCTTTATCGCAGATTCAATAGAAGAAGATATATAAGCTTCGCTATTATATGCTGGTATGATAATCGAAACAAGCGGTGCTGTTTTCATTTCGCCTTAAATTAAGCGGTTAAACTCTTGCTGACAACCGGCCAACTCGAATTTCTTCGTATAGTTCGAGGTATTGTTTTACGATAGTGGTGCTGCTAAAACGATTTATAAAAGCCTGTCTTACTGCGAGCCTGTCAATTCCTTTTATTTCTCCGATACACCGAGCCATATCGTTAACATCTTCGCAATGAAATCCAGTGATGCCGTTCGAAACCACTTCCGGCACAGATCCAAAAGGAAACCCTAGCACCGGCGTACCACAAGCCATTGCTTCCGCCATCACAATGCCGAATGGCTCGTTCCATTGTATTGGCATCAAAAACGCAGCTGAACTTCCAAGCAGCTCATTCTTTTGTTCGTCATTTACCGGCCCTACATAACGGATGCGATCATTGAGGTGCGGTTTAATCTGCTCCTCAAAATACCTTGTTCCCTCGGCTGGGATATTACCGGCAATAACAAGTTGACGATTGGTGCGCTGGGCCACTTCTACGGCAATATGTGTTCCTTTAATTGGCTCAATGCGTCCGAGAAATGTCAGCGGGGCATCATCCGCAACAGCGGGCTTGAAGTCGTATCGTTCGATGGGTACGCAGTTATAGACCGTGACAGCGTTTGCGTATGGTTTTATCTGATTGGAGATATAGTCGCTGCAGCCTGTAAACAACAAACTATTTTTTCTTGCAAGGCCCGCGGCCTTCCTGACTTGGGAAATCGTCGGCTCCCTTTGATAGCTCATTATCTTCGGTACACGCAGGGGAAGCAACGGCGTTAAATAAGCAAGACGGCTGAAGCTGTGAATGACATCATAGTTTTCTTTCAGTACATGTGAAAACAGTTGACTGGTATTCGTTACCATGTTAGTGAAGCCCCCGCTTTCTTTTCCCTTCCAAGGAATCAGCCGGCAAGGTACTTTCGAATCCACATGGGCTACAAGCGTCACGTCATGACCAAGAGCAAGATAGCCGTTTACAAGCACATCTAGGATGCGTTCAATGCCGCCGTAAAGAAGCGGAGGTACAGGTATTTCCGGGTCAGCAGTTAGTAAAATTTTCATAAGTAAAGTTTCGTCAGCGTCAATGTTGGTGTTCAGGTGTTACAAAAAATCGCCATCCTTTTACAAAATAATCGTACTTCGAATCTGCTACGTAATGATGCAGAATTTCTTGCACTTCTGAAGCACCGATACTCGGAAGTACTTTGTATGCATGATCGTCAAGGAAACGATACTTTCCTCGGGCAGCGATCATGGCAGTCAGCGCTTGTTCTTGGAGGTAGGAGCTACCCTCCTTCTGAAGAAGGCTATCGGTCCAGTGCTCTAATTCTTTCCATGGTATCTCGTTTGAACGAATTCCAGCCACTCCCACGTTTAAACGTTCCGGAATTGATTGGGCGCTGGTAAGACGCAGCATTATATCGTTTGTATACCCATAGGATTCTTCCACATCCCGCATAAACAACATTCCCTCCGGGTTTCTCAACCAGGCAAGAAGTTCCCCCGGTTGATGAAAGAACAACATATCCGAATCCAGCACCAGCTTTGGCCCATCACCGGGTAGAATGTGTACATCTGTTAGTTTGCGGAGGTGGGGATATTCGATGCGTCTTTTCCGCAAAACTGGGTAGATATCTTGCGGAAGCTTTTGGTACAGTAGCTCGAGCAGTTGTTTATTCCTGATTAAAGTGACTGTTGTAGGAAATTGGATTTGAACCTGCTGTTCCAACTCCTCATCAAACGAGCCATCGTCAACTACGTATGCGTGGATATTTGTACCTGCATTCACCTGTAGTGAGTACAAACAAAAAGCAGTTTGAAACCAGTACTGTTTCCCGGTAAGGAAGTAAACGTTAAGCGTTTCATCGATATCATACCTAACTTCCCTTAACGTAGTGGATGCTTCTATCATGGCCATCCGTCCACGGTTCGTTTCGGCAGTGCGCCGGATTCCTGTTTTTAAGGTTTTCCGGATGGCGCCGATCGGTTTATGATAAAGCTGGTAAAGTAGCTTGCCTGGAGTCATGAACAAATGCAATGGAGCTGACTGGTTACGAAAAGGAATTTATAGTCGATCTGCCTGTTCAGACAGCCTGCGGATTTTTTGTGGTGTTCAGTTCTGATAGACCTTCAAACAGACCACAAGCACCCTTCCACCGGATATAGTTGGGGTCAGACTTCCAGGCGCGGTATTTCAACCATGCCTTCATTTTTCGCAGCCTGACTGTTCCCGGCGAAATTTGTTTCCATGGATATATACCGTGGAGCGACAACACCTTCACCCAACTCTTATTCATACTGTACTGGAGCCGTGATAGGTATTCCCTTTTCATTCGCTTCGCTGGTATGATATGATAAAACTTTAATTCGGGGAAATAGCCCAAGGCATACCCGCTTCGATAAATGAACAAGTTAATGTCATTGTCTTCGCCGGAGGCAAGGTCGGCCCCTTTCCTGCCTAGCGATTGCGCTTCGGCATTTTGCTCGTAGTAAGCAAGAAACTTTAACATGCACTCTTTTTTTGGTGCTATTAAAATAGGAGCACAATCGGGGTATTGGTCCGCATTCTCGGTCCCTTTCAATTGCCGGATAATGGGTTTTTCACCTAGATCCCTGATGGCCAAGCAGGTATAAAACTCATGGAGCCAGTTTGGCGGTGTTTCTTCAAACAGAGGCACTGTCTTGCCACCGATAATTCCCAATTCAGGGTGTGATGAGTAAATTCGGAGGGCATGTTCTAAATAATCAGGGTATAGCGGTGTGTCATCGTCAACCGTAATGATAATTTCATACTTCGCTTCTTTCACACCTCTTACCCGTGCATGAATAAGACCTAAACGCTCTTCTACTACTACCCTGCTTTCCGGGTGCCACGAAAGGTCGAATGATGCCCCAAGAGGGTTTGAACTTTTGTTATCAACGAGTATGAGCTCCCATTTTTCCATCGGAAGTGTCTGAACCTTTAAAGAATTCAGAACTTGTTGTAAATATTCTGGTTTGGGATTATGAGCACAGATTACGACACTTAGTTTCATAATAGTCTATCAGTTTATTTAGACAGCCTTACTAAAAGCAATTCTAATTCTTCTTGGAAGCTTGTACTGTCCGAAAAGCACAGCCTTTCGGAAACCAATCCAATAAGTCTCTTTTAGCTTGTTGAACCACCCGCTTTTTTTTAAATAGTAAAAAAAACGTTCTCGGAATTTTTGATCAAAATAGAAAGTCACCAGGGCATCAGGCTTATTGAATCCTGAGTGCCATGGCTTATGCTTGCTCGTATAGTGAATGATATAGGGAGAATTCCTAATTTGCTGCCGGCGTTTCTCTTTTTCTTCCCTGCTTAGTTGCAGGCCGTCTCCAAAGTTCGGCACCGAAGAAAGGCTCACATTCCATCGCGGATCTAACAGCACCCAATTCCCGGCCATTATTGCATTAATTCCATCCTGATCAAAATGCTTGAGACGGTCACCGTTGGCATTTAAGTAATCAAAAATCCGGGCGGTTAAATCGTGCTTACGCCAGAATTCAAGATTCATAACCAGTAAGCCCGAATTACAGTACGGAGTATCGGGCGGCAAGCTAAGTTCTTCAAAATTTGACACCGCAGATGGCGATGAGATATACGGAAAACAGTAGTCCTGTACTCCCATAGTCGGTTTGCCTTCAAAGTGCAGACTCCAAAGATCCGAAAGGTCACTTTCTACGATCATATCGCAATCGAGGTAAATAACTTTCGAAACCGATTGAGGGAGCAAATTGGGGATCAGGATTCGAAGGTACGCTGCTTTGCTAATCACTTTCGTCGTTCTCACAGCGGTGATGCTGTTGAGGTCAAAAGGAATCCATCTTATTTCAAACCGCCGGCTTGCCTTCCTTAAAGCACGCTCAATGCGCTCCTTTTTTCGGGATTTAATTCCGCCATCGATAATGAAAAGATGGCAATCATTACCCGGATGCAGATTTTTAAGGGCTGAAAAAAGCGTCACTGCTAACGGCATCGCAAATTTGTCATCAGCACCGCAAACAATAGTTATTGGATGATTGACTTCAAGAAGTTTTGGCCCCTCTGTTGTTTGTGAGCTCAGCGTTTTTTTTTCCATTTTTACCATATCACCCACAGCCTAATCAGAAAATGCAGTTGTCAAAAAATAATGGGCTACTTTCTCCGGCAACATATAACGGTCGTATACCTTTTGGTTGTGCTCCTTATAAGATAGCCAGGTTTCCCTGTCGATGTGTTTCAAAATATCTTCCACTGATCGCCAGTCATGATCCTCTTGCTGAAAAATCTTAAATTCATCCATGCTAAAATAGGGCTCAGTTAACAGCCGGTCCGTTAAAACGGGTATCCCTGCCTGTAGTGCCAACATCATGATATTTCGCCAACCCCAGTGAAATCCACAAGCAAATACGGCCAATCGGCTCTGGGCCAGCATCTTTTCGTAGTTGTCCGAAATGAGTGACGTGATAATTGGGAATCCCGTAGGGTCAATATTTTTTACACTGCTGCCATCGATGTCTACAGGTGGATTCCAATTCAGCTTCGAATGAATTTGGTATCCTCTGTGATGCAATTCCTGTAATTGCTTATGTAAATTGATGCGGTGTTGCGGCCATCCCCAAAGTGAATCATTCAGCACAACATCATACGCCATTTGCTCATCCCGAAGGGTAGCCAGAAAGAGCTGGCGATCCTCAAACGCTTGATAAGCTGCTGAAAAGTCAGCGCCCTTGCCTGTTGCCCGTCTGATCCGATGTTTAATGTTTTCAGCCTTTTGTCGGATACCTCCTATAGCTGGGGACGCACCCTGATTGGGGGCAATTGGAATAAATCGTTTGATTTTATTAAAATGAGAACCAAGCCTTTCGATCTTTTGCTCTATTAGCTCGCGGTAACCCTTCACGTCAATCTCATCCTGCCAGGAATAGCAGTTAACGAACTGTTTTTTCTCAAAAAAATCACTATTGTATCCTGCGCAAAAGTACACGTCTGCCTCAGTCAGCAAAGGAGAAATCAACGCAAAAGAATCTTCGTTGTCAACAATGCACCTAACTTTTGATTTGCCCGATTGCACACCAATAAATGACAGGTGCCTGGGATCCGGATAGTTAATAACAGCGTCGGAAAATCCGAAGCCTGCAGCATCGCCAATCTCTTTTTCGATATATTCAATCTCGCCCCGGTAATGCATCCGCATGAAACCAAATCGAAGCAAATCATTCCTGTTTTCATGGGTGTGCCGGAACCACTGCACTTTCAGATTCATAAGGGAGGTAACTCTATTGTATTGTAAGAACGTTTTATATCAAGCTGGCACCGGAAGTGAAACGGGCCCCTTCAGCATGGCTTTGCGAACTGTTTTATAGTAAAGCTCTTCTGTTATACTACCGATAATCGAGGAATTATAAGCAGCTACGATCCTTTCACGTGCAGCAATAGCTATTTGATCAACGTCGTATGCGCCCGTTAGTACATCAATGATGAGCGCTGCCATCTTGCGGGGATCATTGGGGCCAACCAATAATCCATTAACCCCATGGGTGATCATGTCAGCCATTCCTCCATTATCAGTACCAATCACAAGTTTGCCGGCCGACATCGCTTCCAGGCATACATTCGGAAAGTTTTCCCAACGGCTTGGAAAAACACAAATATGAACGTCCTGTAAAAGTTCAGGGATTCGGCTGGCCGGTTGTTTCCCGGTAAATTCGATGTAAGTTTCGAAACCTTTCAGCTCTCTTATTATGTACTCCTGCATGTTCAGCCCATGTTCGGGAGACGGCAGTGCCTCACCAATGAATCTGAACAATACGTTTTTTGAGTGGTGCACAATAGCCGGAATTGCTTTCATTAATTCAACCACACCTTTGCGTACTTCTAGTTTACCGATAAAACAGACTACGGTTTTATCAGTCGGGCGTTTTGCGGGTGGTATGGCCAATAATGTATCGGAAGGTGTAAACGGCAATGGTAAAACTTCAATTTCATCGCGCCGACCCCACTCTTTGCCGACAATCGTCTTCAGGCTATTAGAAGGGCTGGATAAAGTGTCTGCTTTCTGAAAAAGTGCAAACTCCGGATCCTTTTGTTTATCATAAATCCAGAACGGCTTTTGTACAATACCTTTCCGCAGACATTTAAGTAAGAAGACTGCTTTTTGAAAATTGCTCCTGAAAGCGCCCCCGTTTAACCTCGTCACGAGAAAGTTTGGGGTATGAAGTTTTAGGGTGAGCGGAATGCCGGGAAACTCTTGTTTTACTAAAAAAGCGTCTGCCCCGTACTCTCCGGATTCAATAATGTCGAAAGGATTTTTAAGCTGCACAGGCGCAAATACGGCAGCAACTCTTTCCCGGAATTCACCCACATTTCCCGCCTGCACACGGTGTACCCTATAACCTTCGTAATCTGTTGTTCCTGAGAGAGAGAGATGCCCGGTAAAAACTTCCACTTCGTGCCCCCGCTGCGTCATTAACCGTGCGATCTGACCCAGGTATGTTCCAATACCGCCTCCCGTTATACCTAACGGGTGCTCATATGAAATATAGCCGATGTGCATCTGCTCCTTTGGTTTTTACGATTACAATTTGTCATCCTGTTTAGAACGGCTTCTTAAGCTGCACGTTTAGGAAGAAGAAAGTGTAGTTTTTTAAAGAATAGTTTAAGTGTATTATCAACTTCATGTCCTAATAATACCTTCCGGAACAAAAAATGATACTTAATCGGGTTCGGAAGAAGGACAAATAATTTTACTAAGCAGCCAATTTGCAAACACCTTTTATAATTGTGATGAACAAGAAAATGCAGGAACCATTTCAGATTTGCCACTTCAGCATTTTTAATGTCTTCTTTTGAGGTGCTTTTGGTAGCAAATGGCAAACGTTTCTTCCATTTTTTGGTGACCAGTAATTGTGTATCAATCCAATTTTTGCTGAAAGTGCCAAGGGAGAAGTGTTCTATCAAAATGTCATAAACCACTAATATCTTTCCTAATTCAAAGTTCTTGAGGGAAAAGTCAATATCATAGCCATGAAATCCTTTCAGGTAATCTTCAGAGAATTTTGTCTGTTCCCATGCTTTTTTAGTTGACGCAATAAAGAGTCCGTCTAAGACACAGACCTCCGACCTCTCTTCATTTAATGGATTATCGTAAAAATGATCCGTATCATTCGTTATATATCGCTGTAATTGATTGTGTCGGTTCAGTTTTGTAAAAGGAATATGCACACTGCTGTGTGCTTTTGTTTTAACAGTGGCACCGAGAATGCCAATCAACCTCGCATTTGTCTCCTGGAAGTGTTTAACAAGATGCTGCCCCCAGTTGTTAGTGTGAAAAACAACATCCTCATGGACAAACACCAGAAAAGGATATTTTGCTCTGTGCGCTCCATTATTATATGCTTTTGAAATCGAATAATTAGTTTTTTCATTTTCAATGACCAAAAACTCATGTTCAGTGCCAATCGTGTTGTTAATATTAATTCGAAGCGCATTGCGAAGCGGTTCTTTTACAGAACATACAATGATGCTAATCATAAGCTTACTAAACGAGTTTTAGCAACTGAGGGCATTTGCAATTGTGTGATTATGTCTACTACCAACATTTAAACTTGATTTCGATTTGGTGGCCCTTGGAGCAGCTTATTAATTCTGTGCGAAATCCTGTTATACAATTTCCGGTTCAATATGTCAAGTTCCTGCTGCACTCTGTCAAATTCCGCATAATCCGGCAGAAACGCAGGAAACTCCTTTTCAATCGTTTCTTTTCTCTCGGCAAGTACAATTTTCCAGCTTTCGGGCTTCTTACTAAGTCCGCCCCACTCGCATTCAACTGAATATAGCGGAATGTGCTGGTAGGTTGCGTTATACCTGCAGATAGCAAGCAATTGAAATTTCCAATCTGCAATAATCTTCAACTTTTCATCATAAAAGCCTACAGAGTGGTGGAGTGCCCTGCGAATGAAGACACTTTGATGGCAAAGAAAATTGTGTCTGAAGTAATGGAAGCTCAACTTGTCCGCGTGGCGTTCTTCAGTTATTTTCCCATTATCATTCCATAGAACATCCGCATACACGATATCAGCGGTTACGTCGTTAGTAAACACCCTTTCAAGAACATCGCTGCCAGTAAGTATATCCCCGGAATTGAGCATCAATATATATTCGCCCGTTGCAGCTTTGATTCCTTTGTTCATTGCATGGTAAACCCCATTGTCCTTTTCACTAACCCAGTAGTTCAGCTTTTCCGCATATTGATTAATGATGCTTACACTTGAATCTGTTGATCCTCCGTCAATAATAATGTATTCATAATCTTTAAAAGTCTGATCAACTACAGTTTCAATGGTTTTTTTCAAACCTAGTGCATTGTTGTAATTGATAGTTACGATAGATAGTTTACTCATGGTGATAGGCTCGTAAACTGGTAATATTGATTGAATTCGGATGAATGGGTCTCATTTTGCTTATGACTAGTTAACTACAACCTGGTTATAAACATCAACAGTCTGGGCGAACATTTTTTGCCAAGAGAATTTTTTGACTTGCTCATGGCCTTTTTCTATTTTCTCTTTTCTAAGTCGCTTGTCTGAGAGAACGCTTTTGATCGCAGCTAACATTGAAGACGGAGACTTCGGGTCAAAGTAGACAGCTGCATCTTCTCCAATTTCAATGAGAGAGCTAGAAGCGCTAATAAGCGCAGGACAACCACAGCTCATGGATTCTAATACAGGCAAGCCAAAACCCTCATATTGTGAAGGGAAAACAAAGGCTTCCGCGTTTTCGTATAGATATCTTAGTTCATTGTCATCCACAAAGACTTGCACAAACCGTTCTTGAAAGCCGATCTTATGAAAGAAGAACTTTTCGCCTTCTGTAAACGTTGAGCCGGTGCAGACAACATAAAGATCCTCTTCTTTTTCAAAGATCGAGGCCATCACCTGAGCAAAAAATAGAAAATTTTTGTAACCACCCCGAGAGCCTACATAAAGTAAATATCTACCAGGTATCTTTCGCTTGAATTCATCCTCGATGTCACTTCTAAAATTACCCAACGAGTTGGCAAGATGTGTTACGGCTATTTTGTTCTCATCGATGTTAAATAGATGAACCAGATCTCTTTTCGTGCTTTCCGAAATGGCTATAATTTTTGTCGCCTTCGTCAATAGCTCGCGGTTCTTATCAGTTGATTCGTATAAAAGAAACTCCGGAAATATTTGGTGTATCAAATCATAGACTGTTAGCACAAAAGGCTTGTCTCCAATATGTTCCAAAAAGTATGGATCATAATAAGTTGGATGAAAGATATCGAAGTTTCCACTTCTTAATTCCTTGATTACAAGCTCCCGATTTTGTTTAGTTGGGTTCAAAGAAACTTGTTCAGGGAAAATTTTGTTTTTAAGAGTGTATAGCTTTGGTTTAAGACGGAATTCTTTTCCCCAAAAGAATTCCTGATAGCTGTTTTTAGGTTCTGTAATTGGTTGGATTGATTGACCTAAAACACCAAGTTGTTTTAAATAAACATTATTTGAATAAATGATAGGAAGACTGTATTCAATGTCATCTCTGGTTTCAAATGATGATAATAATTCGTAAAAATAGCGAGAGATTCCACCCACGGTTTGCCAGTCGAAAACCTGACTGTCGTATAAAATTTTCATATTTTCTTCCAATAATCAATAATGTCCCTCAAACTGGTTTCCAACGAAATCGTTTGGTGCCATCCTGTATGAAGTCTTATCTTCTCATTTGAACCAACAACAATCTGGTTGTCATTGGGGCGGATAAGCTTTTGATTAACTGTTGTTTTAACCTCAATTTTCAGGATATCAGCCATTTGATAGATTATTTTATTCAATTCAGTTCCTTGTCCACTGCATATGTTATAGACCTCACCTCGTTTACCTTTTTTGAAAAGCTGATAATAAGCATGCACTACATCTCTCACGTCAACAAAGTCGCGAATAATTGAAGTATCTCCTGTTGATAATTCACCTTTACCACCGGTTCGCTCAATTTCAACTAATTGTTTAGCAAAGGATGAAACAACAAATAGATCCTTCTGGCCTGGACCAATATGGTTGAAAGACCTGGTCATAACAATATCCATCCCATAACCTTCGACATAGATCCGAGAAAGCATTTCCTGAGATACCCTTGCTACTGCATAGGGACTCACGGGCCGTAGGAGCATGTCCTCCCGCAATGGCATTTGCTCGCTATCTATGTTCCCATATTCTTCAGATGAGCCGATGGAAAGAATCCTGCACTCTAGACCCATATGCCTAACTTTCTCCAACAGGTTAAGGAAGATGTTTGTATTATTTGCAAAGCTCGCAACAGGGTTTTTCCAACTAAAAGCTACGCTACTGAAAGAAGCAAGATGCAAAATATATGTTGGCTGAAACTGGTAAATAATATTGTCAACCTCGTCTTTATTTAATAAATCAGTTTGCTCAAAACTACACCTGACGTGTTGGAAGCCATAGATATTAAATTCAGGCCTATGGATATCCACTCCTAGGACATAAGCAGGGATTTCTTTTTGATCTAAATAATCTAAGAAGTGCTTTGCGACAAAACCAGAGAAGCCAGTGATTAAATATTTGTCCATTTCAATTTATCTAAAAACATGTGACGAGGAGCGATAGTCTACTTTAATACCTCTTGAAGATTTTTCTTATAGAGTTCGAAATCCTTCATAAGCAGTGAGGTGCGATTCCTTATTGTTTGACTTTTTACAGGCTGAGGTAGGAGCCTTTGTAGCACTCTACGGAGTATCGAATCTTTTGGTACAACCGTATGTGAAAACGGGTCTAGATCCTCTTCGACTTTCGTTAGAATATGTAAATTGTGTCCGTTGGAATACAGCTTGCATTTGAAGTTCTCTGCAAGTGCTTTTAAAGTTTTTGCGCTATAGAAAGAAATATGTTGCCCGACTTCCGGGACAAAATACCACCAATCAGATTCATGTTTGAAAGTAATTGCAGGCTGCAGTTCAGTTGAAAAAATGATAGTGTCTGAATAACCAAACATTGATTCCAATTCTATTAGCGGATGTTCCAAGTGTTCAAAAACTTCAAACGCCGTTAAGCACGTAAATTTCTTTTCCTTATTATAATTTTCTAACTCAAAATACTTAGCATAAAGGTTTTCGGCATATAAATCCTGCAGATAATAATCATAACCTAGATCCCTCATTAGCCGAACAAACATCCCGTGCCCCCCACCATAATCAAGGTAAGAGTCATCATTAGTGCCAGAGAATAGTTCCAAGATACGCGGTATCGTTTTTGAAAATTCGATGTTTCGATAAACCAAGCCTACATCTAATGCAGTCATAGCAGAGGCGTAAGCCTCAGGTAACCAATACGGCTTTTCCGTTTGAATAAATTGACACCTCTCACATTGGTAATATGAAACTAAATATTTGCCCAACACTTGGGATTTAAATATTTCGGCAGATAAAGAACCGCAAATATTACAATGATTCATGAAGATGTAATTTGGACATTCTACCCTATTCGTTGCCAGTCACATTTAACAAATACGCAGCCGTAATCAACATCTGCATACATGAAAAAGTCGCTCCCTGTATCTAGTACTGTAAATTGAATGACTTCCGGCAGGAGATCAAGAAACTCAACGTTTGGGATGTGTAATGCAAACTGAATTTTATACCTGTTAGGCACCAAGATTCCTGCTGGGATCTTAGTTAATAAATCCAACTGCCCAGATTCTTTTAAATAATCGCTAATAGATACCTCCGATGTAAAAACAAGCCGCTCTAGATTATCTGTAATCTGAATGCTCATCCTTGCAGACAGGTGTTTTTCTAAAATATGCGAGGTCGAATGAAGATAAATTGCTTCATTGAATTCAAACTGGTTTCTATTTTTTCGATCGCTATCTAGAGTTTGAATTTGCTTAAAGTAGCTTTGGCCAGCCTTCTGTTCTTTGCTGATATACACAGGGCTTGCCATCTCGGAATTGGAGTTAAGATAAAAGTCGATCCCTTTGTTAATTGACCCTTCAAACTCTAATTTCCCGTTCTTGAGTATAACAACCTTCTTGCAGAGATTTTTGATTGCAGCCATGTTATGGCTAACGAACAAAATAGTTCTGCCTTCTCCTTTACTAACATCATCCATCTTTCCTAAGCATTTCTTTTGAAACTCTGCATCTCCAACTGCTAGAACTTCGTCTACAATAAGAATTTCGGATTCAAGATGTGCAGCTACCGCAAAGGCTAACCGAACATACATTCCAGATGAATAACGTTTTACTGGCGTGTCAATGTATCGTTCAACACCTGCAAAATCTACAATCTCATCAAACTTCCGTTTGATCTCATGCTTTCGCATCCCGAGAATCGCGCCATTCAGGTAAATATTATCTCTCCCACTCAGTTCTGGGTGAAAGCCAGTGCCAACTTCAAGCAGGCTGGCAATTCTACCCTTTACCTTTAAGCTACCTGTGGTAGGAGCAGTAACCCGGCTCAATATTTTAAGCAGGGTGCTTTTTCCTGCCCCGTTCCTTCCAATAATTCCAACAGAATCCCCTTGTTCTATTTCGAAATTAATATCCTTCAATGACCATACGTACTGGCTGTTACCTTTTGATGTACGGTCATTAGTTTCACCAATCTTGAGGTAAGGGTCTTCCTTTCCCCGCACTTTGTGCCACCAGCGATTAACATCATGCGAGAGAGCACCAGTACCGATTTGTCCTAGCCGGTACTGTTTGGAAACGTTTTCTATTGCAATGGCTTTAGCCATATTTTTCTTTTTTCTGTTTTAAAGTCGTTCTGCGCTACAGGATCTTTGTTGTTTGCGCCGCCTGGTCTTTATAAATAAGCGAGTTAGCCGTTTTAGCAATTAACTGGTAGTTGTTTGAGCCAAGAAAACTGCTGACAGGAGAAGTAAGGTCTTCCTCCAGGTTTGTTCCGTAACTCTCCGCGACGACTAAGTAAGGCCGGTACTTGTTCCAATTGTTGGATTGCAATACGTTTAGGTCGAATCCCTCTACATCAATCGTTAAAAAGTCGATTGCCTGGCCTTGTTGGAGATGCTGGTCTAAAACCGTGGCGAGACGGTAGGTTTTAATGCCAACTGTTTTTACCAACTGGTAGTTACCTTCCTCGGCTCTTTTTACAAGCGATCCGTCAAAGGTATTGAGTGTGGGTTCGTTAAACATGTAATAGGTTAATTCTTCACTGTCGTTACCAGAAATGCCGATTTCAAGGTTGGTGTCTCCTGGTCGCTTCTTGTTAAAAAGGGCCATTGACCCCGGCAGCGGATCGATATTAATCCCTCTCCAACCTTTCAGATAGAATTTGAACGTGTTGGAAAAACGATACGGGTGGTGTGCACCCACATCAACGTAAAACCCACTTGCTTTATAGTTGAGATGGCGGTGCAGAACAAGGTCCTCACCTTCCTGCGAAAACGACAGGTTCAGGTGCCGCAGGCAATGCTTGTGTGTAACTAGAACCTGCATGCCGCGGGCAAGCTTAGAGTAAAAGCCTGGTGATAAAAACATAATAATGAATGGAAAGAATTACTGGAGGTGTGTAATTACACCGTATCCATAAAGGTTTTTTCTACCCTGTTAAACATCACAATGCCAACAAACAGTGCCACGAGGGTAAAACCGATGCTGTAAAGTACCGAAATAGGTGTAACGGTGCCTGCACCGAATATAGCCAGTCGAAAGGTTTCGACAACAGGAGTCAGGGGATTCAGCAGGATAAGCCATTTATAACTTTTATCCTCAACAAAAGAAAGAGGGTAAATAATTGGTGTCACATACATGAAAAGCTGTATGGCAAACCCAATTAAAACGGTAAAGTCACGGTATTTTGTGGTTACCGATGAGATGATAATACCGAGCCCCAGCCCAAGGAGGGCCAACTGAACCACCAACAGGGGAATCAGCACTAACTGCCAGTGAAACTGGAAAGGGTAACCATTAAAATGAAAATAGGCTATAACAGCTACCAATAGAAGTAACTGAATGCCCAGTTTTACAATGTTGGAAATTACCACCGAAAGAGGGAGTACCAGGCGTGGGAAATAAACTTTCCCAAATATTGCAGCGTTGCCAACAAACGTGTTGGACGTGCTGGTGAGTGCACCGGAGAAGTAACCCCATAATGTAATGCCCGACATATAAAACGCCGCCGGCGCAATGCCTTCGCCGGTGGGTATTTTGGCGATCTTGCCAAATACCAGCAGGAACATCAATGTGGTAAGAGCTGGCTGAATAAAATGCCAAATGGGGCCTAAAATGGTTTGTTTGTACTGGGCTACAAAATCGCGGCGCACAAACAACCACATGAGGTCGCGATAGCGCCATACATCGGCCAGGTGCAGGTTAAAAAGCTTATCGTGGGGTTTAATCTCCAGATCCCATTCCTGTTCCTGCGTATTTGTCTGGCCGGTATCATTGGTCTGTACAAGTTTGAATGCGGGGGTCGTGGTGTTGTTCATTGTTCAATACGGATTGGTCCTTATGCTACAGGGCTTTTTTTCTTTTTAAAGGCACGGATGAACCGGTTCTTACCGTCCCGGTCGAAGTAGGCGTTGTTCTTAGTATATCCGTACCCGTAGTAGCCATACTTCATACCGGTTTTGACGCCATTATAAATTATACAGGTGCTGGTAAACTTTCTGGATTCGATAAGTGAATTCAGGAAGCGGAGGTGCTTTTTCTTTGTTTTTCCTTCCCGGATAACAAAACCTACGATTGTGCTGTATTTCTGCAGAATGAGGGCATCTCCAACCAAAGCAACCGGTGGCGTGTTGATGACGATGGCATCGTAGTTTGCCGTTAACTCTTCAAAAAATTTGTCTGTGTGTTCGCTCAGGATAAGGTCTCCCACTTCGGCAATGATGTTGCCAGAGGGGAACAGGTGCAGCGTGGTTACTTCTCCAACCTGCTGCGCAATTTCATCAAGCCTGGCTTCGCCAAGCAGATAGTCCTTGATTCCTTTGCCGTTTAGTGAGCCTGGTAGGCTATCATCCGGCTTCCGGAGATCGAAATCGAGAAGCGCCACACGTTTACCGGTCTTGGCAAGTACCGCAGCGGTGTTCAGGCTCACAAATGATTTTCCTTCGCCGCTTGCCGAAGACGTAATAAGAATGACAGGCTTTTCAGTTTGTTGCTGCAGAAAGTTCAGGTTGGCACGCATAATGCGGAACTGCTCGCCAATGATCCCGCCTTTTAGGCTCGGAAGTAATTGGTCTTCCTTTCGTTTGATATTATTGATTTCTCCCACCACCTGGGCTTTCACTACTTTCTCCACTTCATCTCTTCCCGATACCTTATCATTCAGCATGCCCAATAGGAAGATAATGGCTACTGGGAAAGCCAGTCCCAATAACCCGGCGAAAATAAAAGTGCCCTTTTTATCAGGAGATACAGGTCCATAGGAACTGGCTAGGTCAATCTGCTCGTAGGGCGATGTTTTCGACTTTGAAAGGGCTGTTTCTTCCCGCTTTTGCAGAAGATACATGTACAGACTTTCTTTGATATTCTTTTCCCGAGTGATATCGTTTAGGATCCGTTGCTGCTGCGGCAAAACGGAAACGCTAGCCCTGAACTGTGAGCTTTGACGAGAGAACGTATTGGCCTGCATGTTCAGCGCCTGAATATTGTTGGCCAGGTTGTCGGATATGCTGTTCCGTAAATTGCTGATCTTGTCATCAAGGTCTTTCAGAAGCATGCTGTTGGGTGCCACCTGGGTAGCAAGTGACTGTCGTTTGAGGACGTTCTCATTATAAGCGCCTACCAGTGAACTTAGAGCGCCGTCAGAAATGCCGGCTGTGGGCAACACCCTGCCCTCGGGAGAATTTAGGGCACCTTTGATAACGCTGATCAGTGATTTCTGGTTGTTGATATTATCAATTTCTTTTTGAGCTTGGCCTATCGGAGTACCGACCGTGTTGGCTTGGTCGCCGACCATGAGGTTATCACCCTGGTAATTAGCAATAGTTTTTTCGGCTCCCCTTAGCTCTTCTGCTATCGTTGTCAGACGGTCCTGGATAAAGAAAATTTTATCCTGGGCATACTGGTTTTGATCCTCGAGGTTCATCTGCTTGAACTCTTCTACCATCCTGTTTAATACGTCTTCGCCCCTCCTGGCGTTTTCGATGGTGATATTTAGGCCAATATTGTTGGTTTTACCAATTACCCCTACACTGACTTTAGGAATAAGTTCGTATACTGTGAACAAAACCGGGCTCCATACTACAGTGTACTGTTCGTTAGGGTTCATATAGGGCGTCAGGGGCGCCAATTGATACACGTTATTCTGAATGGCAAATTGTTGATTCCAAGTTACCTGCTTGGTTATTGGATTCTCTTCATCGCCGTATTCAATAGTTGCCCCCTGCGAGCTTAATCCCGAGAGTTTGATCTTAATTTTCTGGCTGCTATCCTGGATCTCTTTTTGGACAAGACGGAATGGCGCATCGTGGTAGATATCGGTAGCAATGAACCGGCCTTGTCGGTAGTAGGATATGTTCAGGTCGGAGTTTCGCACCACTTTGGTCATAAGTCTAGCCGAACGCAGACGACCAAGTTCATTGTCAAGATTTATGGCTGACCGACCTCCCTGCATGGCACTGGTAATGAGGTCGCCTGAGCCGGACGAACTACGCGAATTAGTTGTCTCTCCTTTCACGTTAATTACGGTATTGGCAGCGTAAAGAGGGACTGTGTACCGAAGAATAATATACCCGGCCCCTAGTCCTAAAAGCAGGGATACTAGGAACAACGGCCAGTAGTACAGGTACATCAGTACCGTGTCTTTGATTGATTTGCCACCGCCCCCGCCGGCGTTGGTCTGCACGAGGCCTTGAATCTCATTTTTCATACACTCAACGATTTCGGAATAAGAGAATTAAAGTGGATACAACGCCGACCAATCCAAATCCTGTCTGTATAATCCCTAACGTATTGGGTTTTTCCTTCAAAGCCTTTAGCTTTTGTTCATTTGCATTAACATAAACAATATCATTTTGCTGCAACTGGTAAGCCGGTGAATTAAACAGCGTAGCGGAACGCAAATCAATCTCATACCACTTGCGTACTCCATTTGCATCTTCCCGTGTAACAGTTACATTTTCTCGACGGCCTGTAGGTGTCAAGTCGCCTGCTGCACTCAGGGCATCAAGAATGGTGACTTTGTCCGTTGTAAACGGTTTTGTTCCCGGGGAATTCACCTCTCCCAACACCGTGATCTGGAACTGCTGAAATCTCACCAGCACTGCTGGGTCCTTCACATAAGGCGCTAGCTTAGATTTAATATTTTCTTGTAATTGTGCCCTGGTGAGGCCAGCAGCCGGTACAGGCCCGATGACCGGGATTTCAACACGGCCATTCAGTCCTACTTGGTAAGATTGCCCCGTGATATTGTAAAGGGCTGCCTGTTCCTGGTTTAAGGTATTGCTGTAAATCTGGATTTGAAGAAGATCGTTAGTCTTGATAGTCATCTCTTTCAATTGCGACCTGATAATATCATCGCGGTCTTTTTGAAAGTAGAGATAGTCTTTATTGATTTTGCGGGAGGGATCGCAGGAGCAGAAAAACAGAACGGTCACTGAGAGAAGAATTCTCACTGGCAGCTTCAAAAAGTTCATGTGGAACGAATTTTGATTTTTACGATGCGTTTTGGTTAGTTGTAGGAGGATTGGAAGGTGCAGATATGGCTTCGCCGCTCTGAGTCACATAAATCCTTAACTCACATCAAATTCTGAAGCCTTTTCAGCCTGCAATGATAGAACTAATTCTGCTATAATGCAAGCTCCCTAGGTGATAAAATAGTTGCGGTCTAAGAAATCCAGAATCAACCAGTTAGGGACCAAAATGCCGGGATCGATACCATTTTCCTGGCCAATAAAGAATAGCCTGCAAAGGGCTTTTACGAGCCTATTTTCCCATGTGAGGTCGTAAGGTCTCGCGATGGGACGAAAGGTATTTTGCGACGGATGAACCGACAAGAGTTATAAGGATTGACTCAATTGGAGAAGGGCTGCCAGCTTTTTCTTATATGTTGCAAAACCAAATTGGTTTTCAACCTTTTGCGCATCCGGAATGTATTGCGCCATGTTGCCTGCGGTTTCAACGACTGTCTCCGCCAAACCGGCAACATCATCCGGATCAATGAGGCGGCCAAAGGCGCCTTTTGCCAAGGCGTCAACAGAACCATCCTTGTTCCCGGCAATGACCGGCTTCCCATAAAAAAGCGCTTCAATAAACACAATCCCAAAACCTTCACCGGTGCTCGGCATCACATAAATATCAGCCAGGCTAAAGAACGATTCGATGTCTTCATCCGGTACAAAACCGGCAAAAATGACCTTGCCTTCCAGGCCGAGACTTTCAATCAGTCCGTCCATCCTCCCCTTTTCTTCGGTATCATATTTTCCGGCGATCAAGTACTTAGCATTTGGATATTTTCTTAGGATTGCCGGCAAAGCAGCGATCACCCTGTCGTAACCTTTGTATTTTTCAGACGATTTGATTCTGGTAAGCGTGAATAAAACAAGGCTGTTGGTGGATAATCCCAGGCTTTCCTTTAAGGCGATTGCAGCTGCCGGTTCCACCCTCCTCTCCAGGAACGGGTCTAGGCAATTGTTTAGCACCTTCAACTTATCGTCTGCTAAGCCATAAAGCGTTTTCATTTTTTCCTTTGTGAACTCGCTGACCGGTAAAGTGAGATTAAGCTTTTTCAGCGCCTTTATCTTCCAGGAAGGCAGCGGCTCCCAAACTTCAATTCCGTGGGCAACAAGTATGACTTTGGTTTTTGGAGAAAGAGTTTTAACGAGGAAACCTATGACCAGAAGATTAATATGGCTGAGAATGACCGTATCCGATTTGCGACCGGCTCGAACGGACTCCAACACAAACCGTAGCCGGTTTCCACCAAATCCAAGAAAGTTTTGTCCTGATACATACTGAGGCAGTAAGTCTTTCTCCAGGTCGTTCATCGCATAAAGAGAAAAAACAGTCCCGTTTGCATCAGCAAGCTCCTCCAATGCCTTCCCGGCTACCCGGCAAACCTTCTCTATACCACCTGTAGATGAAAACGTGTTAAGCGTAAGAAAGAGCAGCTTTTTTTGGGGCATGTTGGTTTTGGATTAACAGAAGAGACAAGACCTGCGACCAATGCCGCTGTCCCTTTAAAAATTCAGTATATGTTTGCTTGGATTCCGGTGAAGCGGTAGAAAGTGCTTCCTTCACCCATGCATTATTCGCCAGCCATTCTTTGAACGGAAAAGAAAAGCCCATCTTAGGACGATTGTAGATAGCCTCAGGAAGCAGTTGTTCAAAAGCTCTCACTAGGATCATTTTGCCGCCGCCTTCGTACTTCAGGTTTGATTGTATTTGTAGTGCAAACCGGATCAAATCAATGTCAAGAAACGGAACCCTGATCTCCAATCCATGAGCCATACTCATCACATCTGAATCTCTCAACAACTGATTCTGCATATACAGGTTCATTTCCATCCAGCTTGCTTGGTTCTTGTGGGTCATAAAATGAACGTCAGGCATGTTTGGCTGATGCTCCAACAACTGCCATACCTGTTCTTCCGGCATATTGAGCAGCTTTGCGATCTCACGTGGCACAAACTGGCCACGCAGGAAAAGATATTTTCCTTTTATTCCCAGTAAACTTAAATAGGCCAGGCGTTTTAATTTTTTTGAACTGCTATACCTACCGGCTTTTAATGTAGCAGCCGGTAGTTGCTGTAGGTAAGCGGTAGTTTTCAAGCGGTTGAAAGAAGGATACCCGCCAAATAATTCGTCGCCGCCCAATCCGGAAAGCACAGCCTTCAACCCGCTTTCTTTCGCGTATTTAGAAATGAACCATGTGTTGATACCGTCGTTGCTAGGCATATCCATTGCATCGATGATCTGCTCAAAGCCGTTATCGAATTCCTGGTTTGTCAGGCAAAATGCTTCGTGTCTTCCCTGCAGCTTAGAAGCAATTAGCTCCTGGTAACTTTTTTCTGAATATTCTGTTTCGCCAAAATAGATCGAAAGTGTTGTGAGTTTTTCCTTTACTGCGTCACCTGCCAGTAGAGCCAGCAGTGATGAATCAATCCCTCCGCTTAAAAATGCACCGATCGGCGCATCGGATAGCAGATGCCGTTCCACTGAGTGCTTTAGCAATTGCTGCAGTGATGAAAGGACTTCTTCCTTTTTATCTAATTTTTCAATGTAGCTGAAATGGGAATAAACATGAAGCTCCGTTTTCTGCGACGGAACATTGTATTGCAGGTAGCAGCCTTTCGGCAGCGGCTTTACGTTCTTTAGTGTCGTAATAGGTTCCGGTAAGTGTCCATAAGCCAAAAAATAAACCGGCCAGTGTTCGTTGCCTGGTCCAGCCTCACCCGTAGCTTGCAGGGCTTTTATTTCGGAGCCAAAAAGGAGTTGACCTGCCGTAGTTGTGTAGTATAAAGGTTTAATGCCTGACTGGTCCCGGACCAAGTATACATTCCGGCTCAGGCGATCGAACAGTGCAAATGCAAACATCCCTGCAAAGCGCTTGAATGCTCCAACTCCCCATGCTGCGAATGCGGCCAGGATCACTTCAGTATCCGAGGTGCTTTTGAAGGAGTAGCCCAGCGTCTTTAAGTCGTCTTTTAGCGATAGGTAATTGTATAACTCCCCATTATACGTGATGACGAGTTGATCATCATTGTATTTCATTGGCTGGTGCCCTCCGGGAGAAAGGTCAATCAGCGAAAGGCGACGGTGTCCAAAAGAGAGCGGGAAATCGGGATCTGTGTAAATACCTTCACCATCGGGCCCACCATGCTTTAAAGCGTCGCACATGATCCTCACCTTCTCCTCCAGGTTGGCGGCGTTTACTTGATGGCTAACAATTCCTGCAATTCTACACATAACCAGTCGAATTAATAGGGTTGGCTGGTTTCCAGCAGGAACGGGTTATCCAAAGCCGGTCAAAAATAAGCCTACCACAAATGATTAAGGTTCAAAAATAGAAGTTGAAATCCAACATTCCGAGTGCACAGTCAAATATCTTTGTTTCAACGGTGAAAAGCCTCTTTGATTTTTTGAAGCTGTTGTCGGCTAATGACTTTTTTAGTGATCTGTTTGGTGAATGTTTTCGCTTTGTCAATCCCGGAAAGAAAAACAAAACGGCTCCTTTCTGAAGCAGGATTTACCTGCCATTTCTTATATCGCTCAATGATTGGCCCCTCTAGCACTTCTTCCCACCGACGGAGCGTGACATCATCATTATAGTGTTCAGCCTTCTGTAATCCGTTCTCTACGGTTGTTTGGTATAACGCTTCATTGTTTTTCAATTGTAGAACGGTATCGACTACCTCCTCCATCGATTTCACGCGGAAATAGTCTTTGCCCGGACTGCCAAGCTGAGCAAACGCTGAGTCGTAACCACCGATGAAGGGGATGTGTGCATGCCAGGCATTTACGAGTTTACTGGCAGGCTTTGAGTCGTAGGGAAACGTACTGAAACTCCGGATGCCGATAAGGAGGTCGATTTCACTGAGGTCGTAACAAGCCTCCGGGGGCAGCACAACAAATTCAAGGTCATGTGCAGCAAAAATAGTTGTCCAAGCCATTTCGTCGGCAGCCAGGTTTCCATTGAAAACCTGTCCCGCATACCCAATTCGCTTCACCCCTTTTCTCCCGGGATGACGCCTGATTAGTCCGGGCTGAACCCAGTGAGGAATAAAGGCAGTATTTCGTCCAATTTGATTTTGGTTTTGTACGAGGTGAAAATGAGCCCAATCTCTACTTGGGAAATCCGCCTTGGCACAAACAATAAAGTAGTTTGACCTTCCGGCTTCCATCGCGAGTTGCGCAGAATGAACAATGTTTATACAATCCGGTAGCATTTTGTTTGACAACCGGACCTTCAGATGAGTTCTTGCTCGTAATCGTAAATATGGTTGCAGGCACCAGTCATATCCCCAACGTGAAAACAAATGCAGGTTGTCCTCAATCGAAGTATCTTGGTAATAAGAAAGCTCTTCATCATTCACATAGATCACAAAGTTATAAGTGGGCTTCAATATCAACACGATTTAAATTTGTAGATGTCAATTAGCTCGAAAAGTACAATAGAACTTGGAAAAGCACCAATTAATAGCTAACGTTTTTCGTCCACGAACCGGTAGTTGTTTTGTATAACAAATTATTTCTGTTAGCCTTGACTGCTGATATTTTTTAAGCTCGCCAGACGTAAGACAATTCCGAAATAACAAAATACCGTAGTCATTGTTTCCGCCATGCTGTACGCCCCAGCCCATGATCCGAAACTTTTCTTGACGACCGCCAAGGGCGGAAAGAGAAGTTGGGAGTACTTGCGATTCTGGACATAATCAGTTGGGCTAAGATTGTTAGCGGGATTATTTCTAGGCTAATATCCATTTGCGGTCTCTTACTGCCGCAGGCGCAACACGACCGCTAACCCTTAAAAGTGGCGGCAATAATCCAGAATTCCGGATAGTGGCAAAATTTTCTCTTCTTTTCGATGCTCAGATTTTTAATGAGCCTTATAAAAGGGATTGAAAGATTGTCGAAGAGGTAATAGTAGACTCAATCGGCGAATGGGCTGGCGATAGCGAATATATAAAAAGCACAGCCCATGGGCTGTGCTTTTTATACGGTTTATTTGACCCCTAATTAGCTTCTTTAATCAGTTTGAACGAACGTTTATTCAAACCTTGTATCACTTCTACATAGTATACTCCAGCGGCAAACTTTTCACCGAAGCTGATTTGGTTGTTAGCGCCGATATTGTCACGGAGGTCAACCACCCGTCCCATCATATCGGTAACTCGCAGGCTCACTTTTTCGGAACCCGATGTATTCACGCGGATGTTAAACGAATTTCTCGTTGGGTTAGGGAACGCACTAACAGAGAAAACATCAACTGAGGGGTTAGGCATTTCAACCAGCTGGCTTTGGCTCCCACCAGATCTTGCACCTTCAGGTTCACCCGCATTATTGATCGGGCAACCGGCATTATTCAATTGGTCCAGGTAAGTGCCTAAAGCTTCTGCGCTTGTGAATTCCTTTGCAAGATATTTTTTTCCATCAACGGTCACCTCAGGAAAAGAAACTGTTCCACCATTAAACATGGTTTTCACCGCCATCTTTATAGCGTCTTCTGCATAAGGATAATGTCCTTGTCCCGCATTTAGCAACGCAGCAGTGCCATGGCGAGCAAGTTTTTTAAAACCGCCTCCGCCAATGCCGAGTGCTTCGTGCAAAGTTGTTGACGTGGTAACAGCACCTTGGTTATTAGTTATTCCAAAGACAGTCATAAAAAATTGTCCACGGGAATATCCTGCATCGATCCATGCTTTGTCCTGACTGTTCTTCCAATAGCCGGGTGTACAGCCGAAATTTGCGCTTCCATCAATACAAATATTGTACGGTTGGAAACCAATTTGGCCAAGTTGTGCATCGATGCCGCCTCGCAGCCAATTGTTAATAATAAAATCAGATGGCGAGTAAATATTTTGGATAAAACCGTCTTTCACATGCGAACCGTACCAGTTGCACTCGGTCTCTTGTGGCTGGCATACGCGGTAAGCATAAAGCGTGGCTGGTGAGTTTGTGATGCTATTAAATTTGATTTTTGCCGTTGGGCAGCTGCCGGTGTTGTCTCCGTCCGCTTCAACAGCAATACCATACACAAAGTTGTTTACAACATTATTAGTGATGATGCCATTGCTGGTTTGATTTGGCCCGGATGTAGCCACGTCTATACCTATACTACCTCGCTCACCTCCCCCGCCTCCATCAAGCTCATTACTTGAAACGGTTGCAGATGCATTCTGCAAAAGGATGCCCGACCAAAACTTTACACCGGAAAGATTAGAAGGATTCATAGTGATTTTGTTTTGGGAAATTGTACCCAACTGGCTATTAACGAAGTACACTCCAGTCTGGCAATCGGTGATAGTATTCTGGTTAATAACAATACCCGGTCCACCCTTGAAAACTAGGATAGCAGAACCTACCCGAGAGTCATTCGCAGGAGTAATTCTTGCAAGGTCTTTAATGGCATTTTTAAAGATTGTGCCTTTCGGACCAAACGAAACTTCTATGCCATTTTGAAATACATCTAGAGGCTTACCCCCTTCAATCACGTTCTCATCAATTTGAAAAGTTAACCCCGATCCTAAAGCAGTGCCCTGGAGAAATATCGCATCTTTTAAGAAATTCTTGAACTTTGATTTTTTGATTACAAGAGTTCTGGTAGTTAGTTCATCAGCAAAACCATAAATTCCGTGGTTAAATTCTTTTAAAATGTAAGGAGCCGTAGTATTTGCATTAAGGATTTCACAGTTTTCTACTCGTCCTCCCCCATTATAATAAGCAATTCCTAGAAAACCTCCGGTTGGACTCTCTAACCCCTTCCCTCTTCCATCAACTGTAAGATTTTGGACAACAATATTGGTTGCGTTTTTTGCTGCGATTACAGCCACATATAGCGGAATATTTACTGATAATCCATTATCAGGTGCAGAAATTTTGGTAGAATTAATTCCAGCCCCAATCAATGTGATATTCTTATTTTCAATCGTGACTTGTTCTCTAAAATCGCCTGCGCCAATGCGGATAATGTCACCAGGAGCCGATTGACTTACTGCATAACCAACAGTCTGCCACGGCAAAGCCTGTGTTCCATTCCCATTTAAATTTGATCCCGTCAAACTGACGTATCGATCGACGGCAAAAGCTGTAGAAGAAAAGGTCGAAAAAAGAATGACCCAACACAACATTAGTAATGGGATTCTTAGTCGTTTTGGTCTTGTTTCCATAACGGTAATTTTTGTTGATTTAATTGATATAGTCATTGGCTTACTGCGCAAAACTTTTTGCTTTGAGCAATAAATGAAATAGAAAGTAGAAGCGAGTGATTTCTAATTATGCCTTATTTGAAATGGCACGAGTTTGACGACGTACTTTACGATACCCATACAGACCACCAGCGGCTAATAAGAATCCTAAGCCTCCATCAATTGGAACTGGTACGCTAGATGTTCCAGGATCACCAGTTGTTTTTGGAGGAAGAGGAAGTGTGGTTGTTGTAGTAGTCGTCGTTGTTGTCGTGGTTCCAGATGAAGTTTTGCTTTGACCTCTTTCTTGCCAAACAGACTCGTTTCCTTCTGAAGTGTTGGACTGTTTATCCCACGGAGAATCAGAAAATTCTTGTGCAGAAATAACATTGGTACAAAAACAAAAAAATGCCACCGAATAAAAAATCCTTTTCATACAGATTATGTTTAAAAGCTTTAGTAAAAAGCCAGTGTAAAACGGAATTTCTGAGGAGATTTTAAAGGGGCTTCAAGGAAGGATTGGAAGTTGAGACAGTAGTTGGCTTCGTAGTTGGTGTTTGGGTTAAACTCAGCCACAAAGAAAATGAATAATCTGTAAAAATCAAGAGCTTCAAAGTTTGAGTGATCCAGTTCGATTTGAAAAAAAACAAAATTGAGTTTCAATTTGTCCTTTCAATAATTGATAATCAGTGGATAATAGAAAAAGTTTTTTTCAAACTTTTTTTTCCAAAGTTCATAGAAAATTTAATTGCCAATAAACTATGGCATTAAGGAAATGTTTCTTGTTTACAGTACATGTTGAAAAAGCAGGTATAAGTAAAACGTTTTTCCTTAACAGTTAGTGTCTGGTACCTTTAATGAGGATTGAAAACCGTACAGGCCCTTTTAAATAGTCAAATGAAAAATGCCTTTATGGAACTTAAATTTTAAATGAAAAAGGAGGAAAACAATTTCCTCCTTTTTCATTCATCGAGCCACTATTTAATTCTAACGCTCTTCAAACCGATTTATATAAGAATGAATCTGTTCAACGCTAATCTGCGAAAACGTATTTACTTTATTCAAGTCACTTTCCATCATTTCTTTCACGAGTGCTTGCAGGTCGTATTTTGGTGTCCAGCCGAGTTTGGTTCTTGCTTTTGTGCTGTCACCGATCAGCAGTTCCACTTCTGTGGGTCTAAAGTAAGCAGGGTCGATGGAGACCACTTGCTTGCCGATCT